>Ga0209611_10000766_pt1 | contig 50599 bp, 35 predicted proteins | sample S1TSphgellanicum_3_FD_187693 | JGI IMG/M metagenome (GOLD analysis project Ga0209611, IMG submission 187693) | Host-associated microbial communities from peat moss isolated from Minnesota, USA - S1T2_Fc - Sphagnum magellanicum MG (SPAdes) (version 2) | ecosystem: Host-associated > Plants > Peat... | reverse complement strand
TAACCTTGAATGACATTCCTTCTACTAACAAAAATAATTAATGCTCGCTAATAAACAAAAGTTTCGAGAGATGTCATATAAAGTGTGCTAATGCAATGTCCTAGATTACATGCATCCTTGTGTTCAACACTAATGGATGTGTTCAAGAATATGTAATTTGTTATTAGGTAGGTTATAGATTACACAACATTAGGGTATAGTTTGTGAAAGCTAATCCTTCATGAAGAGAGAAAGTAATAATCACATGTGCATAGATTGACTTTCTAAACTTGGTGATGATGTTAGCCAAAGCTTAGTAGCTATAATTAGGTCTATATCATCTTGCTCAATCATATAGTTTGTGATTATGGTTTTGTCAAATAAGGGATGCATGTGTCTAATTTCATTTATATGATATGGATTGCAATATATACCTTCATATTAATGTTTGGAGACCTTACATAAGTAGGTAGTTGTATTAGGGTTTAGGGTACCTAGTATGCCAAGCAACTTGAAAGTAGTTTTTGGGGGTGGGGAGGGGGTGGAGAGGGAGGGTTGTTTGATTTTGTTTGTATCCTCCAATTCTGGGTTTTCAAAATGTTTTAGCATAAAAACATCAACAAGTTTAATGAAAGAACCGGTGAAGAATCAATGGTTGAGGGTAGGTTCTGGGGCTCATTCATTGATTTTGCAGAACAATCAAACAAGGGTTAGAATCAGTGTTTTTTTTGGCCAAAATTTTGCTGAATTTTGACTTGAAAAATATGATTTCAATCCTTATAAAGAATTTTTCCATGGAAAAAATGACCCAAATTTGTCAGATTTGAAAAAAAATAGTTTCCAATTCACGAGATTTTTATGATAAGTTCCAGCAGGTAGCCAAGAATATAGAAGGATTCTGATTTTTTTTTCTACTTTCATATCTAGTCTGGAGCCAAGTCTGGCTAAATCATCTTATGGATAATTGCCACTTCAGCTACATCACAAAAATGGAAAAAAAAAAAAAAAAAACCCTAATTATTGATTATTTCATAAAAATATTAGAATCATCAATCGAGGGTCCATATACCAAACCCATACCCATGGGATCTGTGACCCATTTGTTCTTTCCAATGTTGGGCAGGTATTTTTGATACCAAAACTTCTGTTGGGTATCAAACTAATTATATCAGTTAGAAGTCAAAATTTCAAAGACCGACAATACCTTAAGGGTAGGTCTTTAATTAATGAATTATTTTAGATGCCCAGATGTGGTTTTTTTTCAAAAATTAAATACCCACCCAACACTGGTTCTTTCTTTGGAAATAGAGAGAACAGCAAAACAAGGGTCGCAAACCCTAAACCCAAACTTTTCATTGGAAAAGCAGAGAGAATAGCAAGACAAGGGTTGCAAACCCTAACCTTTCATACTGATTAAGTCTTATAATTGTTTGCTCTGCTGCAAAGATGCAAAAAGGTTTCGTATGTAGTGTTGGCACATTTGTGTTCCAGATGAACACAATAATCTTCATTTTGTTACACCAAGTCATTTGCAGTTAAGTAGTAGATTGCTAGATTAATCTAGCATGCTTATATGCAAGGTTCAGAGTTTGGGAGTAGAGTAGATTACCAGATTAATCATCCAGCATGATTAGATGCAAGGTTTAGGGTTTAGGGTTTAAGGTTAGATGTGGTTTAAGAAAGAACTGGCAAGAAAGAAAGCAGAGGAGGAGTGACGGCAATGGACAAAGTCATGGGTATGCTGTTTTTGTTTTTTTGTTTTTGCTTTTCCGAGCTCAACAACGCCAGGAAACTGTAATGTACATTTTCATGGCCAAATGTTTTGCTGCAGCAACAACAGCAACATGGTATCTAATCTGTTGGTACTCTTAAGCTTTTGAAGATCTGGATATCTATGAGCCGGGGGTGAAGTTGGTTGCATAGGCCCAGGCGTTGTTGGTGACGGGATCTGCCAAATGGTCGCTCAGATTCTCCAGTGGTCCTTTGCCGGTGACGATGGCCTGCACGAAGAAGCCGAACATGGAGAACATGGCAAGGCGGCCGTTTTTCAGCTCCTTCACCTTCAGTTCCGAGAATGTATCAGGATCGTCAGCTAAGCCCAAGGGGTCGAATGAGCCTCCTGGATAGATTGGGTCACTCACATCACCCAATGGTCCTCCTGCAACACGGTATCCCTCCACTGCTCCCATCAGTACTACCTGAGAAGCCCAGATGGCAAGAATGCTCTGGGCGTGTACCAGAGATGGATTGCCCAAGTAGTCTAGGCCGCCGTCAGCGAAGATCTGAGATCCTGCCTTGAACCATACTGCCTCTCCGAACTTAGTGCCATTCTTCGCCAGCAGCTCCGGTGTGACGCAACCCAAAGCTCCAAGCATTGCCCAACGTGCATGGATGACCTCCAACTCCCTGTTCCTTGCGAAGGTCTCAGGATCAGCGGAGAGTCCAGCGGTGTCCCAGCCATAGTCTCCGGCGAACTCACCAGTCAAGTATGAGGGAGTCTCGCCAGAGAATGGGCCCAAGTACTTGGGACGATCAGCACCATACCTGCGTCACAGCACAGAGATCCAATCCATCACGAGCTCAGTAGAACATATCCTGACACGAGAATCAGAATGCGATGCAACCAGTTTCCAGTATTTCCCACACATAACAGCATTTGACACCTTCTGCATTCGACTAGATAGATTGGCGGCAGATCAAGAACTAGTTGTGCTGCTGCTGGCATTGCGCAGCTAGCTACACACCAAACAAAACCCACCCCCAAAAAAAAGGAAAAAAGCCAACTGCAGGACCTTCACCAACATGAGCTGCAACCATATGAGGAAATCTGCAATACGCTTTAACAAAGCAATAATACACGACTGACATCAGGGCCTACAGCTTGTCAAGAGTAGTACTGACCAGATGCTACCGCTGGAGGCTTTAGCCTTGGAGCCACGCATCTGCAGGCGAGACTCGCTGCTACCGACTTTGCTTGCCAATTCCGACGCCTGCTTCAACACCGTCTGTCCGGCGAATGTAGCTGAGGAGGCACATGCTGTAGCGGCGGCCATGGCGTCAGAGACAATACTATACACCAAGTGCAAGCTGACCGGCAGACTTAGAAGAGCGCGAGATAACAAAAGCTAAGTTGGAACTAGGAACAGTAGATGGCAATGAATTGAGGAGGAATGCGGAAGAAGAGGCAAGTTTTATAGCAGCTACTCTCTCTAGTAAAACAGAAAACCGAAGAATTAAGCTGCAGGAGGAGTGACGACCACATGAGAAGATTAGCCAATGACACCATCAGGAAAGGTTGTGCGAATTTGTTCAACCAATGAACTAGGCAAAAGGTAGTTGTTGATGAGGATGACCCATTTCCAAAACTCAACCCAAAAAAAAATTACTCCCAAAAAATTCCATCAAAATGCCGAGGATTGCACCTACTTGCAGCAGCTACTTCCAATCCTCTGCACTCCAATATTGAAAACTAGCTATCCGATCATTTCACAGCAACTTGGCTACCGATCGAGACTTGCTGATCTGCTAGTTGGCACTTGTGGATAGAAACAACCGCTGCTGCTGGAAAATTAATTTCACGAACTGAAGTGAACTGAAGTGAACTGAAATTTGTCGTGACTCCCTGGGCTTTGTGGATAGAAACTGGTGCTGCTGAGAGATCTCCCCCCCACCCCTTGTGATTGTTGCTAAATTTGTCCTCCTTTTTCACACTCTCTCCAAAATGCATCCAACCTGTCTTGTTGTTTGTATGTGCCCCACGGCTGTTTAATTTCTGCCAGTTGGAACGTATGCTAGTACAGGTCAGTCACTAGGTAGCTAGGTGGCTAGGTAGGTAGAAAAATATCAGCAATTGGTGGTAGTGTGAAAAAGGTCCATATGTAAAGCATAATCTAGTTCCACCTTGTATCATAGGTACATTCATAGGTGTAATTTTGTGATTCTGAAAAGTAAATTTGGAATTGTTTTGGGATTGTTTTTTAATGAAACCCTGCCAAACTTTATAAAATGAAAGCACCCAAGCAAGGGAGAGAAAAAGAAACAAAGGGGCAAGGACCAAAGTCCATGCAAAAAAAAACAGCCCAAAAGAGGTAGGCCATCAGGAGGGGAGGAAAGGGAACCACTAAAAACTGATCCTTCCACTAGTCGCATGAAGCATATCAACTAAAGAAATGGAAGGTAAATCTGATAAAACTCCAAGCCTAGAAGAACTCTTCTTTATAGTGACAGCCTATCTCGAGATAGAGGTAGCATATGTTCTCTAAGATGCTATTGATATTCTCTGTTTATAAAAGGAACACAACACCAATGAAGGAGGGCATGTAGTGTCCTTTGTCGACCACACCATGTTAGCACATTGATAAAGAAAATTGTTGACTTGTTGGTGAAGGCACCCAAAAATCTCTATGGCAAGAGGGAAAAAACATCCATTGGGTAATAGTCACAATAGAGTTTTTCTTTCACTTGAACCACTAAAGATGTGACCACCCCATGAGAAAAAGCCGGCCATGATACCAAGTATGGTGAAAGGGAAAAAACATCCATTGGGTAATAGTCACAATAAAGTTTTTCCTTCACTTGAACCACTAAAGATGTGACCACCCCATGAGAAAAAGCTGGCCATGATACCAAGTCTGCTTGAGTGGGGTTGACAATGATGACATTGGTAATGTGCGAATGCCATCAATTACCAAGACAATGTTGACCCACCCACAAGAAGACTGAAAAAAAAATGATGAGAAAATGTGGGTTTGTTCTTGTAAAACATGAAACCGAACATCTCTCACGATGGACACAAAAGTATCCTAATGACATCATGGGATGCATTCCTCTCCCCACCATGGGCGCAACAAAGGAGATAAATCCCTATGGGGTTTAACGGTTGACTATAGATGCAATGTGACAATCCAACACTTAGAGGATGGGGGAGGCCTAATCTAGTTTGCAATGTAAAGGACAAGACATCTGAAAGCAAATGGAAACATGTGATAACAAAGCAAGCAGACTCCACACTTAATCACAAACTTGATTTTAGGGTTACAACATTAATATATCCAACTATACCACTTAAAATACACCAAATACACAATTGTATATTCATAAGGTTTCGATTAAATTGGTCACATTTGTGTCTAATGGAACATAAGTTGTTCTTCTTGGATGAAAATAAATTAAATGTTGCTCACATGGAAGGACGAAAGCAATAATAGTCATAAACTAATTACAGTATGGTTGCAAGTATGACTAACATAAGAAATAATTACAAAAATGTCCAAATGTAGTTGCAAATAGAATGTTACATTTTGGCCAATTTTTACTAATGCCTCCTTATTTGGAAAAATATGATTTGAAGTCAAAATGGGTAGATTAACCTTTGTAGCTACAAGCTTTGAAAAGGTGAATTGAAAGGTTGAAATGAATGAAGACTTACATTTGACATTTTTTTTTCATGAAACACACCAACATCTTCCATATCCCAAGTCAAAAATTCAAAAATTCTTTCCATCATTCATAAATAAACACAAAAGTTCAATAACAAAATAACAAAATGAAGAAAGATGAAATAGAGAAAGAGAAGATAAGGGGTTTGGTTTATGGTTTAATTTGATCCTATGGTGTGGATTTATCAAAACAATAGTATTTTATTATTATAACATTGGCCCCAAGGGTTGCAAATTAGCCTCCCAAATTCACAAGTATCATTTTTTATTGGGGCCAATATAAGGCCATAATATGGTAGATTAATTTTATTTTTTTTATGTTTCAACCTTGATTCTTAGTGTAAAGTCCTTAGGGTTAATTTTAATGAATGGACCAATAGGAATGTTCAATTTGAATTGAACTTTGACCTTGATTCATGGTGTAAAATGGGCCTAATACCAACTATTCTCATTGCATCCAAGAAGTCAACACAAAATCAAACAATAAAAAAAGACTTGACATGACCTTTCATCTCTCATTCCATTATTTGTTCACACAAATATATTTCACCCCCTCCTTTAGTCTCTTATGTCTCTCCTTAAACCTCACAAGGAACAACATACATGAAAAGAAAATGAAAGGAATTTTTTTAAAAAATGAACATGAAGAAAAGTCAAGGAATAAAAGAAGGAACTCAGAAGGTCCCACCTATAAGTCACACATACACTTCATATCTTCCTACATTCAAAACTTCCATCAAAATCTCCATATCTTTTAATTGATTGGCAAACTCATGTCAATCACCTTATACCTTTTAATTTGAATAATGCTTTATTGGAATTATATTCTAATGTCAACTTTTAATTATTTTTACTATTGTCAAGTAACATTTCCATTTCAAAATTAACATTTGATTAATTTTCCCTATGATGATAATTACCATCAATTATGCTCCAAACACACTTGGTGTTAATTAAGGAAATGTAATTACCTCTAGCATTAAGGATTACATTACTTAACCATTAACAATTATCAAAATGTTAATTTTACAATGTGATATTGACACCTACCCACACCTAAAAATAAATTAGGTTTAATTGTAATGTACCTATTAACTCTACTTTAGCACATAATTATGTTTAGACCAAAAATTAAAGCTCTAGCCAAAGTTTTGAATCCCATCATTGTGCAACATTGTTCATCAACCATGTGCCGCTTCATCTTCACTTGAAAGTTTTGCTAATCTTCATTTTATAGCTTTTGTTGTTTTTTTTCCTTCACTCACAAGTTTTGTTGATTATTTTTCATCCTCACACTCTCCTTCATTGCATTGCTTTCTTCTTTCATTTTCCTTCTTTAAATTGTTGCAGTTCAATGGATTTGAATTCTGTAACATTTCTTGTGTTTTTGATAAAGTTGTTGCAAGGGATCTTGTTCCCATTGGATGTAGCTTTCCAACAACATGTGTTTGTAGCACCAACAACTTTCTATTGACATCTATGTGTATGCATTAGCATTAGTTTGCCTATAACATGGGATTATTTTAAACAAAGCTTGGACACTGGGTGAAACCAAGGTCAACAACATGGTTTTCGATCTTCCTCTTCACAAAGTATGCTGATAAACATTGGTTCCAAATTTTTCGTATGAAGAAGTGGAGTTTGTTTGATATTGTCGCATGAAGCCTTTGATTCAAAAGTAAAACACATAATATAAATTCACAATTCTAATCTAAGTTCAAGTGGCATGTGCATTATACAAGTTTTTTCAAGGTTGCAACCTATTGATTTGCAATGAATTGTTTGTTGCTAGTTGATTAACAATACCAGTTCTCCTTAGAGAATTCATAATTGGGATCAACATTGTTTTCAAGAAAGGATTTTCTTGGCCTATCGGAAACATGATGCAAATAGTAATGCAAGGTTTCAAGAGCTTTTGTGGTTTGTCGAATATTCAAAGCGCCATAAATGGTATGCATTTTTCAATTTCAAAGTTTGTTGGATCTTTTAGTGAATATTATTTTTATCACATAATAGGCGACAACAACATTGTGTGTCAAGCTACAACATTGTGTAGATGACAAAAAATTGTTTACTGATTTGTTTGTTGGATTTTTCGAAAGTGTCAATGACTCAAGGGTCCTTAGAAAATTTGGGCTCTATGTTAATGCTCAAAAGGACTATTTAGTGCAAATAAAGGTCAAGATGGTTTTACTCCTTGCTTACTAGGAGATAAGGGGTATCTTTTATTATCTTGGTTGATAACATTGCATAGAAATGGAAAAACAAACATTCTTGAGATGCTTTACAACAAAAAACATAGACGAGGATGATCAGTTGTAAAAAATGCATTCGGCATTTTCAAAAAGACCTTTCATAGCTACAAGGGAAAATAGAATTACATCTTTTTCTTATTCCAAATTTGGTTTGTTGTTGTTTGTTGCATAACCTTTTGATAAGGTGTCATGAAATTAATGTGAAACAAATCTTGAATCTACTACAAAAGGATATTCTTGTGCAAGACTACAAATGGAATCATCAAACAAAAAACCATGAATAAAGCATTGAAGGACAAGAAATTTCTAGTGAACATTGATGTGTTGAGCTAGAGATCTATTTGGGGTGACAAAGGAACTTGGTTTGAAAATGTCAATCAAGATTCAAATGAGCATGAACATGTCCACAAATTTGAACACATTGTCTTATTCACAATTTTTGACGTAGTTTTATGCAATACATGTATATGCAAGTAGCTAAAATTTGTAGTATGTATATAGTCTACATATTTAATTGAAATCTATAGTTCAAATCTAATGTACAATTGAAATGTGTAATTGAAATCTGGAAAATGGTATAACATGATATAATCTTTAAACCATTTATTTGTCCCCCTGTTATGTAGGCTCTTGATCCTTTACAACATGATCAAAATTGATATTTTGGTTCCTTTTTGTGTAGATCATTCCCATGATTTGAGTTAGCCTGAAAATTGCTTGGACCATGATTTTTTGTATGTAGTTGATTTTAGCATCTTTAAGTTTGAAATATTTGATTTGTTGGCTTTGAAGTTTCTTTATCCTTTCTAATGAAGCTCTTCAATTTTTGAACTAGTAAAACAATTGTTTTCCATTGATTTCTTTATTGACTTCATTGGCATCTTGGTGTTCTTTTTTGTTGCTTCCACCATGTTGTTGCTTGCCATAAAATATTTTCATTTAATGCTTTTGTTTCCAAACACTCTTTGACCAACAATAGGAGGTGGTTTGAAAATTCTTGCTAATGCATTAGAATCTTTGTTGGTGAATTGTCTTCATGCATGGCATCATTGAAGGAATCGTGAAATTCTTCAATGTGTATTGGATTTTTACTAGTGTTTAGTGTTAAAGGAATGTGTGTTGGAGGCATATGTATTGGAATATGTATTGTTTGTGTGCTTGGAATTGGTTTGGCAGGTGTTGGTCATGTACATGACACCATATCATTTTTCCTTGTTGAAATGTAAGGAAAATTCAATAACATAGTTGGTTTTGCATCAAAATATGGTTGCAATAGCACATTTTTGGTCGAAACCATGAAATCATGCACATGCAGAGGGTGTAGTATTGGCCAAACCCCCATGAATGCATTAATCATCTAATAAATGACCTTGTTATAATGTTAAAAGACATTCTGATTTGTTTTTTCTTGTGATGTGAAATCCCAATATAATGTGTTGTTTCTTGTCAAGGACATGTAATAAAAAATGCATTTGAAATCTCCATAAAGTGCACCCCATTCGTTTTTGCATGTAGCATCGTTTTGAAGTAGAGGTGAATGTCCATTTGCATTCATGGCATTTGCAATCTTGTGCCATTTGGAGGTTGTGATCTTGAAACGGTCCTTTGGATTTACCACATTCAATCCTACTATAGGTTCTTTTTTTTTTTGGCTAAAACTAATGTGATGACTTCTCGGTATGCCCAATTGGGTTGTTGAGGCTTCTTCATCTGCATCTTGCAGCTTTGTTCACATGTGGAATCCAATGTTGGTTCAACAACAACATCTTTCATATGTCTCTAGATTTTGCTTCCTCTAGTTCCCCTATGTGATCCACAACCTTTTATTATGATTGTCTTCGATACATGAACTTCAAGATCTTTCCACAAATTCCATTTTAGCAAGTTGAATTCATTTTTAGATTTGTGATGTCCATATAAATTGATGAATAACAAGTGCATGTATGCACCTTGGTTCTCATTGTTTATGTGTTGTTGGATTTCAAGAGGAAGTTGTTGGCACCTTCTTGTTAAAACATGTTGAACATGTTGTTGCAAAGGTTTGTAATGTGTGGTGTTGTGAAGGTCATGAAGTTGAGAAAAAATCAAAATGTCCTGAAGTTCTCCAATGCATGATGTCATGAAACTTTGCTAAAGGTGTTGTGAAGCTATTGTAGCAAAAATCTTTCTTGAAGAACTCTCTTGAAATTTTGTACTTGTGAAGTGCCAAAATTTTTTGTAAGAATATGTGTGAAATAACATGGGATTAATTTTTGGAAATTTAGGTTCACACAGAGTTATTTGGTCGATTTTCGACCAGGCAAATTAAAAATTCATTTTCAATGTATTTCAAAAATTATTTCATGGCATTTAAACATTTTTTTGCATTTTATTATTTTTGTAACATCGTTTTAACAATGGTTGCCACGTCAAAGCTACATCAACACCATGTCAATTTTGGTGTTATCAATAACACTAGGTGTGGATGGCTATATCTTGCCATTTTTCGAACATTGGTTTACCATTGCTTTAGCTTTAGGTGTAGAGAGACCATTTACAAAAGAACTAAAAGTTGACAATGATTATGTAAATCACCTCCAACAAGTTTTCCATTTTCAAATTAACCTTCTCTTTAAATTTTTTCTATCCATGTTGATGTTGTAAGGTTGTTTGTTTACTATTTTTTTATGGAGTTTAAAAATCTTGTTGCAACTTATCAACATCTTTCATTGATTTCAAAACCAAGAAATACATAACTAACAATTATTTTAAATGATTCCTTGATGCATAATCATCTTTACAAGTAAAAATTTGAGAATTCATATGCATATCCTTCAACAACAAATAAATACAAAATATGCCCTATTCATATTCAAGAGTGAAGACCTAAACATTATAATGGACCAACATTGGTGTTAACCCAATGTGACCAAAACCAAGACTAATAACACAAAAAATGCTCATTGAATTCACACCCTATGACATAAGTTGCAATTTACAATTTGAAATCAACCCATAGATTAATTGCAATCTTGGTCCAATGAATTCCAAATTGGTTGTCCAAATTACATGGGTTCATTTTTTAGTTGAAACTTAGGATACCAACTCCTTGTTGCAAAAATAGTTTCCATCTTTAAGCAAGTCCACCAAAAACAATATAATGGCCTTTAAGTAGTAATTTGAATGAAGTTCACACTTTAAATAATGTGAAACTAAATTTGGACTTGTAAATGTATTATGCAAGATACAATTATTTCCAAAGGGTTAGTAAAGAATTATGATTGACTTTGATTGGCCAATCACAATGATTATGATTAAGCCATGTGGTGGCATGTAATTGATTCTCACATTACATTCCATGTCCAAGATTTCATGTTTATGAATGGGGCTAAGGAAATAACTTGTACACTATTCCAATGGATGTGATGGACACTGCTGCCATATTGGGTATGAGTGAATTTGTTCTAAACACATAGTTGATTTTCATTACTCTAGTCTTTGCTTATAGTCTAAAGTGGTATTAAATTCAACACAACAAAAAAAGTACCAATCAATGACTTGGGTGTCTTGTGTGTCTTGTACACATGTTGTGTACAAAGACACAAATCAATTGCATTGTTTTTCTTTGGGTCTTGATCACCAATCTAAGCACCTCCAAAAGTTGTTCGAAGTGACCAAATAAATAGTGTGCATCAACAAACTTGAAGAATGAAGTTCAAGGGGTTGCAATACTAATTAATGTGCTTTTTAGTCCACTTTGCATGTCTTGGAAAAGAGGTGAAATACCTTGGCCTTCAATTTCCCAAAATACTTTGACATTCTAGCAAATGGAAACCTTCTATAAGCTCAATCCATCCATTAAGACCATAGTGGAAAATTGAGAGCATCATAGGGCCACAGTGGAACAAAACTCAACTATTGCACCAAACTGATCATCCATAGTTGTGGCTTTCTATATCATCAATTGTGAAGAGTTAGGCTGATGGGTTGCATGCCATTACCATAATTGGAAAGTGTCCCACTTGTGTGAAGTAGGCCATAAACCTAAGGTTAAAGAAACATTTAGTCAATAATGTTTAGCGGACTTGTTGTCACGTTTAATGATTTTCCAATCCAACAAATATGTCAAGATAGAATTGTCAATCTAAATGGCCTTAGTCATAATTAGGAAACCCAAAAGGAATTTCACATTATAAAATACTTAATTCACAAAATTCAACTATGGAATCTATTATATTTTTGTTGATTATGGCCAAATTGTCCAAATGACACCAATGGAATCAACTATTAACTAAAAATTCCAAAAATATTATCTTAATGAAAACTTGATAAAAATCAACTTTGATACATGTCAAACATTTGCATAATAGTTCCCTTCAATAAATAAAATTGCTTCTTGGATTATGATGACATGAATGTGTGAATAATGTGCCCCAAAATTCAAATAAGTTCCACCACTGGGCACTAAGCAATTCAATTATAGATTTAAAATTGCCTTTTTAGGAAAGGACCCATGTGCCAATTAATAATATACGTAGGTACCCTTCTTAGGAAAATCTTGCTTCATGTAGCTCAAGGATAAAAGTTTTGATTACAAGTTCCATGCCAAGTCATGGTAACACTCATTATGAAAACTTTTAAAAATTTATTTGATACACAAAGCACAAGGTAGGGTAAGATATCACCAAACTACAATTGGAATTTGGGTTAAAAACATCTCCTAGCTAGCGATACATATTCAATTGTGTGCACAAACAATTAAACTCACTTTACATAGTGATTCAAACATTGCAGGAAAACACATTACACCATCACCACTAGTCAAAATTGTCAACAAGTATATTCGTTTCTAACTTAAAACCACATGTATTTCCAAGGAGTTTTGTGCAAGGAACTCTATAGCTCAATAATCACTGCATGAACTACATGTGACATGATAATTTGATAACTAAAAGGCACATAGTCCTTAGAAGCTATAAACAAAAGACCCGTTATGTTCAACTAGCAAAAAATCAATGTCATTGAAAGGTTATGATCAACACAAACAATCCAAAAGTTATTTCATTGCACTTGAACATGCATCACACTTACTTCACCCAAGGAAGCACTATAGTTTATTAGACACCATTGTAAGAGACATATTGGCCCCATATTTTATTTTTTTAATTCCTTAGCAATATGACAAAAACTCACATATCTTGCAACCTATTTGTAAACAAGTGCGAAGAAAGAATTTTACCCAATCCAGTACCGAGGTCTAGATAAGGCATTTAATACTTTGGCTTGAAAAGTTTGTGTAGGATCACACAATGTAACCAACTTGTAAACAAAACCTAAAACATATTTACTCGTTGTCAAAAATTCTACCATTGTGATAAACACTTGTCTCAAAGGTTGTAAGCTCTTACACCATGTAGGTCAATTTGATGCAGTAAGATATTAAGCTATTACAATATCTAGAAGAACTAAAAAACAAAACATTAGACAATGAAAAGGAGCTAAAAAAAAGGAACACCTACCTTACATGGCACAAGTAAGCCATTCAAATTGGCCCATTGCATATGCCAATTGCACATAATATCCACATATCATCATCTAAACACTCTTCTTCATCATCTCATAAAGTAACAACAATACCTAGAAGATGCAATGTTTAGATAAATGGATTGACCTTAGCAAAAGACTTGTGCAGCACACACATAGAAGGAAAAACAAATCCTCGATAATCATATCTTGAAGTAGTATTGAGAACTGCTTCACATGTATAATTTAGGTCAACATGAATAGATTTGAAGCATGACCCAATTTAATATAATTAAAGATATTTCAAATCTATCAACATACCAATGACTAGATTGCTTGAGTAAAAGGGTCAGATTCCAGGATTCATATCACCACATTTGTTATAAACATTTGAATATAATAAAAACTGAGTGAAGGATTGTGATTTTTGCTTGAAAAATCACTTCATTGAAACCCCCAAAAAAAATCTACCAAACTAGTTAAAGCTTTGAGAAGTTCCATGTATGTTTCACATAACATGAAACATTTTGACCACACCAATGTTGAGAGATAGAGAAAGATAGAAAGATAGAGATGGGAAAGATAATTTGAAGGAGGACAACTAGAAACCCAACATGACACAAACTTCAGTTCTTGTTGTTTTCCACAATAGCACAAGCTCAATTAGAAACTAGAAGTATAAACTTGACTCTATTGTTAATTGTTCAACTTGTGGGTGTCAATGAAGGTGAGCCCAATAGTGTAGGTTGTCAGTTTTGTGACATTAAAACAATGAGTTTTTTTAATTATGTATCATCCCACCCTACAAAAGGAATTTCCTTATCAATTATTCATATTTGAACTTGAATGATCTATATATTTTGTAAGGGTTTATCCCCAAAAACTAATGACCTAAAATTCAAAAACTTTTTTGCCTTTGTTCTCCAAATTTCATATGTCAAAACAAATTACACACCTCTTGAGAGTTCAAAAAATTGTTCAACAACATTCAAATGTGTGAATTCACAATATTGTTCATAGTTTTGTCAAACCTTCTTGTGTGCATCTTGCCATTAAAACATAAAAGTTCATTTCTAATCTCAACTTTATAGCCATCTACAACCACATGTATCGCATCACATTAAGGTTTAGTAATTCCATGGTTATTTAAACACAACTAATTATTAAAATTAAATAACAAGTTTTCGAATAATAATTCAATTTGCATGTTATCATTAGTATTGTTGAATTTCATACTTATCAATATGTTGATCCATGACGCAACATGATTTAGGGTTGGATTTTTTTGTATCTCTATCAAGGTGATCAAACCTTAATCTACAACCCAAATCCTAGTTTCACAAGTGCAAGTGAAAAAAAAAACTCTCACAAGAGTTTGAAGGTGCAATGGCACCAAATGGGCTTGAACCTTAAACCTTATGAGCCATAGTCATAAGATAAATATGTTACCTTTTCAGAAGGAAGTTTGTGATCACTTGTTTAAGTGCAGAACACAAATATCATTTCTAAGTAAATTGGATTTGAAATTAGCACATTGTTTAGTACAATAACATGTCAATTTCATGTCCAATTAAAAAATCGATAAATCTCATTTAGAAGAATTTGCAGCTCACAAATCAAACCTATGATTATGTATATCTCCATTGTGTTGAAAACTTTGGAAGTATATATTCATCCACCCAAGATTTGCATTTTTTGTCTAATGCACAAATTTAAGCAAAAAGATTTGGTATTTGCATTGTTACTCTTGCTACTATGCATTTCTTCCACTCATCCTAACATTATAACTTAGACAAGTAAAGCAACATTTCCATTCCCAATTTCTTGCAAGAATTAAAAAGATTGGCTCATTATAAAAATTTGGAAAAACCTTCAAAGAAATGAAGAGACTATAATTGGAGTAGCATTTTTCCATTCCTCAATTTGATGTAAGAAATCAAAAGATTGAATCACCATAAAAAAAACCTAGTTTTCATTTGCAAGAAATTCTGGAATGTTCAACAAGTGTTAAAGTGTTAATTGTTGACCAATGTTGGGCAATTCTCAAAAATGGAAATTGATAATCAAAGGTTCTCAAGACAATTTTTTTATGATATTTATTCATGATTCTCAAAATATCAAAAAATTGGCTTTTGATATATAGTCATGGTTCTCAAAAATATGAGAATCGATTTTGATATATAACTACAATTCTCAAAAAAAAATTTCCGATCATTAGGATGTCCATTATTGGCCCAAAAACATGAATAACACAAACCCTATGTGTGTATGGGCATCACCAAACACATATTGGCTAGGCAAATGGGTAGTTAAAGAAAACGAAGTAGGCAATATTTTTTTACTACCTCTTATAAGGACCTTTGTTGATTTACTTGCCTATGTAGTGTAAAGTAAATTTGATATTAAAAGGTTTTAAAAATAGAAAAGGTATTTTATAATTGATAACCTTTAAAGACAACGAGAACATTACTATGAACGAACTTGACAAAGGCATGTGCAAAATGATAAGGGGTGGAGTTCACCTAAAACACCTAAAAATGTCATCGACAAAGCTCATAATAATATCTAGAGCTACAAGATGGTCATGATGTGACCATTTACACTTACCAAAATTGTAAATGAAAGGGAATGACATGGGGTAGTTTTCTTGTAAACTTGGGGAACACAACAATGATAAAGGTGGTAAAGAGCTCACTTCAAACTAATCATTGTTGGAGGTTACAACAATGCCAAAATTTGCAAGATGACCACAACGTCACCAACTAAACTTGCAAAAAAACCTAAGCAGAGGGGAGTACGAGCAACATGTTATGCAATACCATAGTGAAAAGGACTTTACAAGAGATCGTTCTTCCCCAACTGCACTTGCAAAAAAACCTAAGCAAAGGGGAGCAAGAGCAACATGCTATGCAAGACCATAGTGAAAAGGATTTTACAAGACATCATTATTCCGTACATAACTCCTTTTTGCTCCTTGTGTCCTCCTACTTGTCATTTGCCTTATTTCTCTTTTTCTTTTTTTTTTCTTTTTTGCCCTTTCTCTTTGTTGAACTAGCTCCATCTCCATAGTCATAAGAAGTTCTATGAAAAAAGAATAGCAAAGGAGGAAATGGAACTTGCATGGAAAGGATGTTGTGTTCATTTGTTGATTCTCTCACAAAGAAATAAAATTCGAAATACAATGAAGGTATTGAAGGTAATTTACACTTACATTACCTTACACACCCCAAAAAAATACACACGAGATCATGTAAGTGTATTCCAAAACACATACATACAAATCAAACAAATGCAAATGCAATCCTCAAAATATAAGAAATGTCAATTTATATGGCCATTTAGACTAATATGCACAACATTGCTTGGGAGTTGGTCTAGACAATGTCCTCTTTCTCCCCACCCCTCGATCCCCCTCCTTTTTCTTGAAATAAAGATTGACATGCAAGTTGACATCAATTTACACATACACAACTTTACATTCCCCAAAAATTAAACACACAAGATTGTGCAAGTGTATATCAAAACATATAAATTCATGATGTACAAATGCAACCGTAATATCCAAAAAATACATGGCACGAAATTAAGTAGAAAAAGTTGTGATTATACACAGTTACACACCATGGTTTACATGGCGATTTAGACTTACATGCACAACATTGCTTCAGCCCATGTCCTGGGCCTCTTTCTTGGAATAAAGACTTGCTTGCAGTTTGACATCAACTGTTTTCAGTTGTGAAACCTTAAGGTGAGAGCTACAGTTTGTGTAGCTCTCCCCTTTTGTGCATCAAGAAAATCTCACAAAACATTCATGTTCATTTTGAGAACAATCATCATGTATTATTTTAATCCCAGTAGGCCAAAGAAGTGGAGAACATGAATCTTCTATTCTATTATTCCCAGTAAAGATAACATATTGAACATGCACAACTAAAACATTTTGCAAGTTTGAACATGTGCTATGAATTGATTGTGTTGTTGCAAGTTTGAACATGTGCTATGAATCGATTGTGTGCGAGTGTGCAACAAACAGATGGGTAGTGCAAGAATGCTTTTCTTAATAGTGATTTCAGACACGACAATGTATTTTGGCCACTGTTTTGTACTGGATCACAATGAACTCTTGCAAGACATTTGCAAAAAATTATTACCATTTCTCATTTGTCTTTAGAAGCTTTTGGGCTAAAAAGTCTGTGACACAAAGATTGCTCGTCATGATAAAATGTTTTCTCATTATTTTTTCGTCTTCAGAAAACTTTGAGCTACATTGCGCAAGATTCTTAAGACTTCATCATCAGTGCAACACACTAGCTATAATGCATGCCAGAAAATGCCCAAAGATGGTTGGGTGGGTATTTGATCTTACTAATACCCATCAATTCCAATTTTTTAAGAATGTTTCAGACTCAGAGAACCATTGGGTTCCAGATATTCAAACGATAGGAATCAAAGAACCACCAATTCTGATTATTTCAAAAATCTCAAAGAACTGCCGGGCTTCATCAGAGAATCAGCAACTTTCAGGCAGTTATTTGATGTTTTCAAGTTTTTTGAAAAATTGAAAGCATGATTATATATTTAAAGGAATTTTTGTTTGTAGCTAAAGTGGCAATTATTCAATGGAAAAAACTTAGAAACAGTGGCGATTATCCTTTGGAAGATTTAGCCAAATCTGGCTATAAATCAGAAATAAAGTACAAATCTTTAATTATCCTTTTATGTGTTTGACTATATGCATTGAATTTGCCAAAATTTAATGTACACCAGAAGAATTAGCCAAATTTGGCTACACGTGAGAGAGGAGAGTAAAAGAAATTTAAGATTCTTAACTAAGGCCACCTCCGACCTCCATAGTTCAATATTTGAATGTTGAACCTGAAAATATAAATAAATAAATAAGTAAAGGAAAAACACCCAGCAAGGGAACACTTTGGCAGATCTTTCTCAATTCTTATCCATTTTGAGTGATTTAAAATGTTATAGGAGCGCCTTCTCAAGCTTTACAAATCATCTTTGAAATGCAAAGCCAAAGGAGCAGCCAAAAAAAAGAGCAGTAAAGAAAATATGTTTTTTTGGAATTGCAAAATGCATTTTTTTTTTCATTTTTCTTCATTTGACTCCTCCTACTTCATCAGTGCATAACTTTCTCAAAAAAAAATTTGGTTTAAATTGAGTGATTTAAACTGCTCTGAAATTGCCATCTTAACTCTACAAAATGATTTTGTAACTCTAAAGGCAACAAAGTAATATTTAAGGATATTTGGAGGGGTTCAGAAATAGGTTATGACTTGTTTGATAGAGAATTTTCTATAAAATTGACCCCCCATATGGGATAAATCTGGGGTGCTATTGGGAACAACTTGAAAACTTAGGGATCCCCATGAGAACACATTGGGAACGAGAGAAAAAAAACCCAAAAAAAAAATAAATAAATAAATAAATGCCCTCCCTTGCTCCCACCCCAATGTTGCTCTTTAAAGCTCAGTAATGCCCTTGCCCCTGGGCTTTACCTTCCTCATATAATATGAAGAAGCAGAAGCTGGCATATACAAATCTTTAGGAGGAAAAAACAAAACAAAACAAAACAAAACAAAACAAAACCTCAATGAACCTGGAGTGGCAGATGTTGCTTTCTTTCACTTTCAATCTCTAATTGTTCTCACATCTTAATCACCCAACAACCACATCAGTTGCACATATTGCAGCTGCTTCTAGTTGTTTTCGCATGGATCTTCACCCAACAACCAGAGCTGAACAGATTCCTCCTGATCCATGATCTCTAGATTTCTAGATCTCCGCTAATTTTGCTAACAATCCAGCCAGCACAACATCAGTATCTAAATATCTCGACAAGCCGTCGTGCTATAGATATATATGTAGACACAGAGAGAGAGAGATAGAGAGAGAGAGAGAGAGCTTCCGATGGGTCGATAGAGATCCAGCTACAGCTAATTAGTTTTCAATATGAATCTCGATCAACATAGCCCAGTCGACTTTGTGTTCATGTGTTGGTGAAGAATCAACAGAGAAACAACAATTATGTCTCCGAGTCGATTGAAGGTACAGTAGTGTCCAGATTAAAATTTTCGACTTATTTCTACGCCTGTCAATTATGGAAAGCTTAACAAATATGCTTATCCGAGAAGAAAACTATTGTTGTGGAATCAAAAAGCTGCATCCAGAACCGTATCTCGGCAGGTTCTTCACCCATCATGAGATACACAAATGGAGCTAGACGATCCAGTACTAAAGGTAGAAATAAAAGAACCCACTTGCAGAGCGCAACATGAGCTCGGCCACCATTACAGTTTGCGAGAACAGTATCGATCTCAGCAGCTAGCAGCAGCTCAGATGCATCATGCGCAGCAATTAGGCAAACAATTGGGATTCAGGGCTTTAGCTTTTTTGGGGTTTTTCGGTTTCAGGGTTAGGTTTTGAGCTGCCTTGCACACTGTTTTGTTGCAGGGTTGAAGATCCAAGGAAGAAGAAACTGGCGGCCATTAGCACCGAAAGCGTTGAAGCTAGCTCCAGTCTTGGGATCGGTCAAGAGAGTGCCAGGATTTCCTGGGTATGCAGCCGCGCCGTAGATGCCTGCGCAAACGCCTGCGACTTCTAGTGGCTCAGCGGCATCTCCTTGGAAGTAGGCATTGGCAAAAGGATTGGTTGCAGATCCGGCAATGAGAGAAGCTAGGGTGATCATCAATCCATCGATTCCAACGTCGTCATTGGGTGGTTTCAGTGCAGGAGTATCGGGTCCAGTGCCGGGAGCAGCTGTGGCGTAAGGCCAGTCGCAGAAACCGGGACATTGTTCCACGGCGTTGCCGGCGTTGCCGACCCATGCATACGGAAGAGCATGATTCTGGGTAGCTTTTGTAGGGATGGTGTAAAAATGTGTCCCGCATTCCAAGCTACAGAAGCCTTGCACAACAACATCCGCAGCTGTAAGCAACACGTACAACCCGGTGCGTCCAGAGGAAGAAAACCAGCGGCAATCGCACCAGTTACAAGAACTTCAATGTCGGTGTACTGTAGCGACTTCCCCTTGCTATACGCGGCGTCTGTATGCACCGGTGCTCCTGCAACAATGGTTTGCGCAACTGTTTCGTTAGCGGAATCCTTGAAACCTTTGGTGATGGCCCACCAGCCGGCAACAGAAGGAGCCGCAGCTGTGCTTCCAGCAGTGAAAGACTCCAAGAAGTCATTCAACGTAGCTTGCTGACTAGGGCTGAAGACACCGTAGTAGATCAAGTAGAGCTTGAGCACGCCGTTCTTATCCCCCGTGAGCACCGGACCTTGGTGGTAAGGTAGAAGCAATGGCTCCGGCGTGACGAGAAATTTGCTACTCCCCAACTTCTTCTTGGATACTGCCTCCAGTCGACCATCATACGGGAGTACTCGGGATACTGCATTACTCCATTTGCTCTGGAAAACTGCATCATGAGAGCTACCTGCAGCAGCAGCAGCTTGATGTTCAGCAAACGTCGACAGACCCACCTGCACACTTCCATGCCATGGCCAAGAAACCACAGCCAGGAATAGGAAAGTAGACAACACCCCGATCACAATGTTACGGTTCCGTATCGCTGCAGCTGCCCCGGCCGCTTGATGATCCTTCAAAGACATGAACGGCAACGACTTCAGCTGTGGACTAGCTGGCAACTGCGCGTCCGGCAGACTCCCCTTCAACATCGAGCTGGTCCTCTGCATCAGATTCATGCCGGGGGCCACCTGCCCGTTTTCCTTCACATGAGTTCCGGAGTTTGTCCTTTGCACCGCCGCCATCCCTTCCCGCAAACTCAAAGATGCACTTCTTTCCAGCTGCTGGGCCATGTACCAGTACTCACACCAACCCCACAAGTAGAAAAAACCCACACAACACACACACTCTCTCTCTCTCTCTCTCTCTCTCTCTCTCTCTCTCTCTCTCTCTCTCTGTGTCACACACACATACACACACACACCACCCAAAAGAGAACGCAACTCCAATGTCAACAACAATCTGCAATGCACTGCAAATGGAGCAAAAATCCAGGGATCGAGCTACAAAAAATGTTGGCAAGTGATCAAAACAAACTCCAGCAGCAGACCAATTAAGCTGCTGATGATGATGACTCTCTGGATCCCTCTATCTGCGGCATACGTAGATTGCTACGAACACGGAGTGCTGCATGTAAGATTCTGAACAAAAACTTGTAGCAACTGTAGCTGATGATTCCTGATTGCGAATTTGTGCACTCCAGCTGCGGCTGCTCTTCTTGCTCTGACGAATTCTTCTGTGCCAGATCGTTGCTGCAAGAAGAAGGAAGAAGGAAGCTTTTGGATCAACGCCCCTGCGCCTGTCACGAGTCACACGACGCTAGCGAACCTCTTCTCTCACTGGCACTCGAATCCCAGCTCTTTATACATAGCCAAAAAGCGATCTTAAATATTAAAAGTGCTAAAATCAAAGAGTGGTTTGAGATTATCAATAGCCATATATTTTTTAAAACCCCAATTAAAAAAAAGTCGCCAGATTTCTTTTACATGGTTCAAGTAGGTTACCCCCCAAAAAAGGGGGAAAAAATAAATTAGGATGTTTAACAAATTTTTACACTGAAAAAAAAGTGTTCAGGATTTTAGGGGGTTTCTAAAGGATGTTTTTATGGTTCTTATGGTGCATTCACACTTGATGTTGAATGAAAATCTAGGTGGCATCCTAGGTGGCACACAATGTTAAATGGGAGATAGCTTCATGTTAAATGAATGTTAGTTTAACATAAAATTTTCACAATAAATAAATTTAAGTCTTAAATGACTAGTATGGTGTTAATGGACTCCACACTAATGTTGCTAACACCAAGTGTGAACGCACCTTTAGGTGGGAAAGGAGGTTTGGAGTTGGGGAGGTGGAGCTAAGTGTAGGCCCAAATCTAGTAAAGCCCGTTGTCCACGGCTTTATGGAATGTTGGGTGGTTCTCACCTTTTTTTTTTCTTAAAGATTGTCAGATTTAATTTCACAAAAGATTTAAAAAAGGATGCAATTCTTTGTAAAATATTTTATTTTTATTGTTTTAAACATCGGGGTAGGGTATGAATATTTTTATTTGTTTTACTAGGTTGGTTTTCAAAGTTTTGATTCTCATATATTTGAAAACAATTGATTATCCCTAGGCAATTGTCACAAACTGGTTATGACAAAAAAAAAAATTAAAATCATAAAATTGTAATCAATGTCTTTTTTTTAAATTGATGAAATTGAGATTGTGCCAACAATTTATTTTTATTTTTGTAATTCAACAACCTCATCTTTTTCAAAATCACCTTCAAATTCCTTTAATTCCTCTTTTAGATCTCCATCTATTTTAATGAATTTTACTAATTTATATGGGGATTTACAACTTATTCTAAGGTCATCAAGTCAATTTTGCTCATAAATATCAACAATTATAAATTTTGAATTTGTAAATGACATCTCTTAAGATTAGTAAGTATTCTGGCTAAGGAAAAAAATGTGATCCAATGATGTTTAAGATTCAACAACCAAGAAAACGAATTGGAAGCAACACTAATTCATGTTTCTCCCACCATTGAAAAGGACATTCGATGTCTTTCACTTTCACTTGGTATTGTTTCAAAATCAATAGTTCCTTGTTGACAAGCTCTTTTGTTGATTTACTTGTACTTGCAATATGCTCAAAAATATCCAAATTGCAATCTTGATAAAAAAATATTTTGATTCACAAGATTCATTCCAAACTTTACTAAGGATGCAAGTGTTTATGACATTTCACTAGCATACATAGGATACAAAGACTTCCTTTCATACTCCTAATAAGAATAACACCTTGTTCTCTTCCTACAAATGAAGATATTATACAAATGCTTTTAAACCTAGGGTTCAACATCAAGGAAAGCATGTTATGGGCTTCTTTTTATATATTTCCTTGAGAATGAAAGGAAAGAATCTCATACTCCACGAATTTCCCACCTAATCTTAGAAGCTAGTAAAACCAACTCATCAACAACACCTAACTCATTCTCAAGTTATCAAAAGAAGGCATAATTTCATTTTTTTCCTTACAAATTGCATAATATAGTGCATCACTAAATAACCAATGTCCACAAGGTTGGTTTAGAACACTATGGAAAAAAAACAATCTAGAATAATTTGAAACTTAGAGGAGGCTATACAATCAACAACCTTCACACCAATTTGTTTACTATAACATATCACAATAGTCGCCCAAAATTGTAATGCCTTTTGAAAGATGATTATCTTGTTAGTAAACCTATAAAACAATAATAAATGAATTAGCTTAGTGTTTCAAAAAGAGAAGTCGTGAAGTTAACAAATTGTTTAAAATAAACAAACATCCCTACCTTGTTTCATTGGGGTATTCAATTTTCTTGGGTGAATACTGATTTCAACAAAAGTTTTATTCCATTTTTAACTTTCTTTCTTAAATTTTTGGACCAAGTGATGCATTTTTGCAAATTTACTTATGCAAATTTAATATACCCATATTTAAGATTTGTTTACACTTTTTCATTTGATATGTAATATTGACATGCTTTGGAAAAAGCATGAACAAAATAAATTCCTTGAAATTTTTTATCCAAATCAAGATAATCAAAACTCACAATTGATTTTAGTGCATTGTTTGTTGCATTGAAGTTTAATCCTTCACTCTTAACAAAAGCAATGATTTTTTTTCTTTAAGCCATATTTGTCCAACAATCCTATCAAACTTTGAACCAAAGCTTGTCATGTAATTGATGTATAGTAGCCTCCCGCCTAAGTACGCACCCATTTAAGTACGCATTATTTTCTCGAAAAAATAGGGTTCAAATTTATTTAGTTCAACATGTAATGGATTGTCATTTGGCACAAGTTTTGAAGATTCTTATGTTTGGCTTTCAAGGTGATAGCCCGAACCTTACTTTGAAATGATTCAAACAACTTTCTAAGATCATTGAATGTTTCCTTAGCCTCTTCTCAAACTTCAGAGCAGAGCAACTGATCCTCTATATCAACAACTTGCTTATAAAGTGACTCAAATCCCTTAAATACAATGGTGTTTCCTAAACCCGAACCTGACGCTTGAGAGGTAAGAATATCATCATCATTGTCATCGTCCAGATTCTCTTCGGCAATCTTCATCGTCTGCAAAAGCTCTTCAACGTCTTCCAAAATTGCAATTGCGAATTCTTCACTGTTTTCATCATCGACATGAACAAATTCTTCAAGCTCGTTTTGCCCAACAGAAAGATTTAAAGCTGCGATAGCTTGTGCAACTTCAGTCACTAAATCTTCAATCTCGTTCACTGCTTCCTGATCGGCTTCTAATGTCATTATTTCCGCCTTGATAAATGCATTTTTGATAGAGCTTGGTGACACGGATTGCCAAGCTTCTTTGACATAACTTGCAGCATCGAGCAGGTGAGCTGGATTTCCGTATGCAACTCCAGCAACACCGCGTCGTAATCTCTGCCCCTGCATTTTCTTTCAAAGCTTCACCTCCTCATCCAATTCATAGAAGTCAAGAACATCCTTGAGGTAGAGATATTTGAACCTCTTCTTCAGAGTTGCGATTATGCCCATATCGCAAGGTTGTTTCCAACTTGTGCAATTTGGGGGAAAGAAGACGATCCTAACATTGTTGCGTTCAAAAGCTTCAAAGTGTCCGGGGGCATTGTCCAACAGCAAAAGAACTCGACGTCCGGTTCGTTTTTTCACTTTTGGAAGAAACACTTCATTGAACCACTTCCAACACGTTTCCACGTCCATCCAAGCTTTAGCTTGAGTGAAATATGGAACAGGCCATTGGCGGTCCTTGATACAGGCAGGTGCTTTCAGTTTGCCGATCAATGCGCAAGGAATTTTGTGAGTTCCCACAACGTTGGCGCACACGATAAGAGAAACCCGATCTTTGGATTTTTTCTTCCCTCTAGTGGTTGATATGTCCTCATCCGGCATTAGAAGACTGTATCTTGGTAGTAGGCGAAAAAACAGGCCGGTCTCGTCCATATTGTAGACGTTTTCAGGATCATATTGGGCAATAATCGCGTAGAGGTCATCTAAAGCTGCCATCAATCCAAGATCGGATTTGTTGACTTCAGCTCCCTCTCCGTGAAGCAGCATCTTTTGTAACCCTCGGCGCACTCTGAATCGACTTAGCCATTGCCAGGATGCCTTGAAGTCCGTTTCTGGAATCGATAAACTCGATGCAATACTTTTCGCTTTGGCGATGGCAAGAAATGGCGGAACAGGAAGATTGGCATGACGCATGCTGTTAATCCAGATGTAAAGCATGTCTTCAAGCTTGGTGAAACGACCAACAGAGGATCGAAAAGTCTTCTCTTTAGCTTCATCAAACATTAAGGCAGATCGCTCTAGGATTTGCTCCCGCTTGTCCCACACCTTTCTGATAGCTCCTTCAGTAACATCATACTCGCGCGCTATAGCCCTTTTACTGGGAGCATCCGTCTTGTTCAGCTTCGCTATGATCTCACATCATTAGGACTCATTGAGGCGTTTCCCGTTTGGTTTCTTTGACATTGCAGCCGAATCAAGTTGCTTGCAAATGGAGGAACTTGTCTGTCTGGAAAAGGAGGAGGACCGTGTTCTTCAGTATCCTCCAAGTTCACGAGCTCTTGCACAAATCCACCCTCTGAATCAGTTGGAACACCGTTGTCCATTCCTCTAGTAGTGCTACAAACCTTGGCAGTCTTGCCCCAAATCATTAAACACCTCTAAAACCATGGCCCTAAACCCTAAACCCTAAACCCATTGACCTACACCAGATTCTCCATGCTCCTTCTTCAACTCATTAAATTTTTTTTGCATCTTGTGTACTTTGGACTGAACTTGAGCCCAAGTACAAGGAGGGGTCAATGGAAATGCCTCTTCAATTTTGATTAAAATTTCTCACCATTGTTGGTGTGTCAAGCATGCTTGTATAAACCACAAAAGTTCCGAACAGGCAATAATTGGATTGAAAGGTTAAGAACAAACTATTTTCAATATATTATCAGCTGCTCAAGCACAAGAGACATCAAAGAGAAACAACAAACAATATAAGCAATGACAGGCACCTGAAGGACATTTGGTCAAGATGCCAAAACATCAAAATTTATCTTTGATGTTTCTGATCCAGGAGCTGCTTCATGATAAGCATATGTAAGTCAAGACAAAGTGAGTGATTATTGGATTTGTTGGCAGAGCAAGGAAAGGATCTTGAAGATTTCTTTAATTCCACTAAGGGTAAGTGGAGTCACTGTCTTTTTCAAGTTCTTCATTGAACAAAATCTTTGCAATACAATTGAACAGAGTCAGTGATTTGGCAAATATAAATTGTTTAATTTGTGAGCATTTGAAATGAAAAGAATACGTGTGAAGTGTACTAGCCTGCAACCAGTTGCAATTCACCTCTTCAAGTTTAGTGTTTGAAAATCAGTTAGCAAGTGGAAGCAGTTCAATTTTGAGCCATACCTTGTCTTTGCTTCTTATGTGCAGGAAAGTTTCAGACCAACTTGGGGAAGGCATGGGCTGCAAAGATTACAGGCAAACGGAAACAAAGATTAAAAGAGCCTCTTGAGTAAACCTTCTGTGGGGGGTAGGACATAAATGGCTACAAACAATAATGGTAGTTTCAGTGTGCAAAGAATTGCACTGCAAACCAAGGCAGAGTGCTAAAAGGAGCGCCGCAGTTCCGGGACATGGTGGAAAGGGGAGCTACAGTGGCAGCAGACGTTTGTCTGCCGAGTGTAGTCGAGCAGAAAGTTGAGATTTTTGCTTACTAGGGTTTGTGGAAGATCGCCGGCAAATGTGCTTCTCGCGCGGCAGTTTGTCGTGTTTCTTCCTTCACATGCGTGTGCTAAGAGAGGAAGGCAACAGAGGAGGGAAGAGGAGCAAAAGAAAGAACAACAACGATAGGCACCCCACTTTTGGTCTGTTTTTTCACTCCTCCTACGACTCATCAACCAGCTCTTTCAATTAACCAGGAACCCTAAAGCTTTTTCTATGACTCTTTCAACAACGGGAGTGTTGTTTTTTCTGTCTATGCCGGTGCTCCCAACTCATGAAAGAACTTGGAGTTCGATACCCAAATGGAGGATTTGTTGGTCTAAGTGCGCACCTACCGGCTAAGTACGCACGTTCCTCCTAGGTTCAAGTTGCGTACTTAGGCGGGAGGCTCTTGTAGTATACTCTGCAGCTCTCTGTTGAGGCTACATCCAAATGGCTCTTTTTCCCGGGACTCCCAAGTTGGAGTCCCGAAACTGTCCCAGGTTGGAGTCCTGGGACTTTGGACGCTCGTAGCTTCTCGCGCCGAACTCGGATCGGGACCAGATCTAAACCAAAGTTGTAGCTCTCATGGAGAGCTTTCCAACGCCATGTCGCACTCCTCAAAGAGACGTCGAGAAGAGGTCGATTCCCGACTTTTAGTAGTCGGGAGTCAAACTATCAGTTTGACTCCTAGCCCTTCTTTTGCCCATAACTTGGGCTGCAGATGTCCAAATGGGTAATGCGAGGCCATTTTGGACATCTACGCTTCAAGACCTTTCCATTGATATAAGGAATGCACCAAGACGAGGAGATTTGACCCCTCAAATCGACTTCTGATTTTTTGGGAGTCCCGGAGGACTCCATTTTCCCACTTTTGGGAGTGTGAGTTGCCTTCTCACACTTAGCCCCAAAGTGGGGTTGCGACACTAAGGTTGTTGTCCGAGCAGCAACGCTCTCGTAATTTCAAGCCATTGGGGATTATAAGTGAATGTAACAAATGCATCCGGGTAACGGGCCCATCTACAAATTACCATGGCATCTTGATAATTCTAAACCATGTGATGTGGACCTATTGTGAAAGAAGATGGTAGAATGATCCTTTGTCCAATGGCAATAACACTATTGTCACCTATAGTGATGGCGTCCTGAAGGCCTTGATAAAGATCTACATGAAGTTTTTTTTTATTTAAGCGCAAATATTTCAAGCGGCTTTGTTTAATTGCTGCACAAGCATCCACAATGTATTGATGCCTCAATTGATCACCCCGAAGTAACACAATGTCATCAGTGTTTCGATGTTGAAGTCGATAATTGTAAAATTTGGTCATTGTCACATTGTGATACTTTCTTTGATGCTCACATTTTTTCGCATAGTCTTCATCCAAATCTGCATCAGCAATAACACCATTGAGTGGAATATTCGAATGCCATCCATCCTTGCTGTAAGGCAATAATGACGGATAATGTAGAGCCATGTATCCCACATGTAGCTCGGAAATGCATTGAAATGGGCCAGCTTGCTAAGCAACAATGACATCACATTTGTCTACTATAACATTAATATGTGGAACAAGATTTTCCAAAGAGTCAGTTTGCTCGTCATTTTGAGAGCTTTTGGGTACTGCCGAAGGGCCACTAAAGCAACCAAAACACTACCATGTTGCGCAATGAGTGCATGTATACGTTCTTGTATGTCTTCGGGCATTGTGGAAAATATATGTTAGGTTTTTTGCTGATATTGATATCAAAATCTTGGGGGGGGGGTTTCTCTTGCATTCTTGTTTGCTAGTGCCGTGTGTGTATGTATGTATCTTAGAGGTTGCTTAAATTGGCACATCCCGAGCTTACCTTGTTGCTGTTGTTGTTATGGATTTAGGGTATTCATTACAACATTGGGATTAGTCTTCCATTGGAAAGTTCTTGCTTGGCTTGAACTTCAATCTAGCCAGAGAGAGGAAACCACTCACTCGCTACTGTTAATGATGTGCATTCACATTGATTTAAAAGTGATTTCAAGGTCTACTTGGATTTAATCTCTGAACCATATAGTCGTTTTGCGGATGTAAGAGAGCATGTAAACTGAGAACAAAACAATGAAGGTAATGCAATGATAGCAGCAAATCTGGAAAACGTCCTTTACTATATCAAAGAGATTCAAGCAGCCTTCTTCTTCTTTAGGTCAAAATTTCTCCTTTGGCGGTTTGTAAAATGATTACCATAACCTGGGATGTGATGACTCTCAAATTTCTGGCCGTGCTCTTTCTCTTTTGTCATGGGGGACTCCTTGTCCCCTTGTTGCTGCTGCTCTTGACCTTAGTATTGACCATACAAACTTGGAGTACCTTGTAACTAATAACATATGCAGCAATTTAGCTTCTTCTTTCACACATCATCTGCACCACCAGCACCAACAACAACAACCACAAGAACAATATCTTGCACTTGAGAAGCTCTATCAAGTGCAATCTATAGGTCTTGGGGGCATGGAGGTTAATAAAAGCAGCAGAATCATAGACATTCATCCTCTGGAACGATCCACTTAGTTGCAACATGCTGGTGGAACAACTTCACGTAACTTTCTTTCATCTCTCGATGGGTTGGGGTTGGATGTTACAAACTTTATGTTGGCATTTTTCTAGTCAAGCAATGAGTTGGAAAGAATTCCAAGTTGTGGAGTGTCTAGGAGTGTTCATCAGATCTCAAAGGCCACCAATGATTTGGTGCACACACCAAGCTTGCACCCTTAACCAGGGCTCCAAAAAATCAAAGAACTGGGTCGAAGAACATACCTTAAACCACCAGTTCTTTTCATGTGAACCGCCATCCTTTGGAAAATTTCAAGAACCTAGATCCAAAGGTTCTTCTGAAAATACTAAAAGAACCTGAATTGGAGGTTTTGAAATTTTGAAATTTTCAAAAAAACTAGCATAAGAGGTTCTTTGATTTCTAAACTTTTAAAAGAACCCATAACCAAAGGTTTTTTTATCAAAATCAAGGAATTGCCTAACAGACCCCAACAATTATCAAGGCAGTTCTTAGGCATCAAAAACACAATTCTCAAAAATCAAAGAACCGGTCCTGATATATAATTATGGTTTTCCTTAAAAATTGTGCAATTTAATCAAATGACTTCTTATATAACCATTGGTTCTCCATTGGTTCTTTTAGGAAAACTCCACCAGTTCTTTGATGTTTTTGAAATAACTAAAATTAGTGGTTTTTTTATTCTGATTCTTTTCCTCCCCACAAACTGGAATTGACAATTCTTTGTTAATTCAAACAACTGCACAATGCTATTTTGGACTTCATGTCATAGATACATAAGCCATTGTACTCAAAATTGTGCACAACCCCAACTGCTTCCCCCCCTCCCAAGGCTTTGGGTGCAGTTGAAACTTTGCATGTGAAGTAGTCAACCTCTCCTATGACTCACCTCACAAGTGTGGGCAAGGCCTGCAAGATTTGGAATGCGGTCAATGAGTGATGCCACCACAATGAGCTCTTGTTGCCCACCTTGCATATGTCCTAGCTCCTTCAACCTTGATTCCTTGCTTGTAAGTAGCAACTCCTCCTCTGCATCAATTGCTACAAAGATCAACAGAAAGGTATCAAACATGATCCTAGTCCTTTCATAACCATTTAGCTCACTTCTCATGTTTAAACTAGGGTTGGGCAATTATTAGCAACTCCACCAAACCCCCATTGGGTATCAGGGTAGTTTTTAGGGACGATGACCATAATTCTCAAAAAATCAAATACCTGGTTCTAATATATAACCACAATTATCACAAAGTAAAATACCAATTCTGATATCGAACCATGATTATCAATTTTTAGGGTTTAGGGTTCTAGATTAGGGTTTTAGGTTTTGGAAATTAGACAACAAAATGTACCTGAGAAAAGAGTTCTGAAAGTTGTAGTGTCATTCTATAATGTGTCACCATCCTCATCTTCTGCAACCAGGCATGAAACATTATACTCATGATATCATAAAGAATTAATGTTCTTCTAGAAGTCCGAAGTACCTCCCTGGGATGTCATCATCAGTAGCATTGGCATTTCTGTAGACAAAGAAGGTGTTGAAAGCAACAGGTGGTGGTCCAGGTCTAGAATTGCTGGAATATGACCATGTTTTTCAGAACTTTTATCATTGTGAAATGTAGGTAGCTTAACATCGAAAGTGACTGCATCTTTAGCCATTACCTCCCTTAAACCCTCCCTTGCTTCTTGTAAAACACATAGCAAAAGAGGCACAAAAAAGTGATTTTCACATAAAAGGTTTAACCAAGCCATAAAGGAAGATGGCACCATCGACAGAACATTAGATCACAATAAAATAATAATGCCATACACAATTGAAACCTAAAATGGGTTTAGGGTTTATGTCTCTTTTTCATTTTCTCTTTCTTTATTTTTTATGTTGGCTAGCTCACATTGAGGAAAAGTGTTATTTGGTCCATGATTGCAACTGGTGCACATTCAAAAGCCAAATCATCCACCGTCTATATCACATGAAAGCCACCCAAAATTAGACCCACACACACATCACAACAATGTTTTAAATTCCAACAAAGAACTAGAGAAAAAGGAGAAACAATCACACATTTACTCTTGGAGGTACAAAAAACAACACTTCTACAAGGCTTCTTTTTTTGGGTGTATTTGTTGCCCTGCCTAATAGCCAAACTGCTTGTTTTGTTCTGCTTCAAATTCACCCCGTTAGGATCAGTCTCCCCCTTGTTTACACAAAACACTCCTCGTGGTGTGACCATAGAAAGTGGGTCAAACTTATCCAAATATCTCTCCACTGATAGCCTCATCCTGGCTCACATCAATAACACAAAAACACTGTCAGCTTTTTAGTGCAAGTCTGAATCCTGCCCAATGTAAAAGCAAGAGCTTCCTACGGGCTCTATTTGTGACGAGAGTGTGTGTGGTACTTACATTACTTTATTTTCCTTATGGAACATTATTTTCCTTTTTTACATATAATCAAAATTGATTCATTTATCTTGTTCCTTGGATTTATCCAAAGTCTATGGTTTCAAGTGGTATATATATATATATAGATAATAGAAACGTGTAGTATGATGATATTAAACAAACCATGACAGGACGGATGGATGAAATGATGCTTCATGTCACGACGTCCTTTAATATATGTAATAGTTTAAACCTCGTGCCTAATGCACAAGTGCGTGTGTATTTGATGATACATATTACAAAATTGGTGAACAATAAAAAGGAAAAAAGAACACTGCCGGTTCTATTAGGAAAAGGACTAAAAAAAAAGTGCTTGAATAGGACACCCAAACAAATTTGTTTAAAACTTAAAATTAAAAAATATATATCCTTTTAATATTTCTGGCTACGTAGTACCTACTCGAAAATGACATACAAATTGTTAAATCTGACTAAAAAGAGAATATAATTTTTTAAAAAACATTTAAAAATATTTTTGGCTCCCATAGGTATTACTCCAACATAATATAGAAATATGGTGATTTTGATGTCCTTACTTTCAAAATCTGACAATTAAAAAACCCACCCAAGTTGGAAGCCACTACTATTTTTAGCATTTTTTTGTTTTCAATTTGGCTTGCCATTTTTATTTTCCAAAAATGGCTCCAATTTGCCAAAACACCAAAAATATTCCTACCCAACGTTTCGGACCTACGTCTTTTTCTAAAGATAGAATTGTATCAATCTGATAGAGTCTTGAAACTCCTCTTAGAACACCAAAAATAGCCACCAACATTTTTCGAACTTACACAAAAATTCTATCATGTTCAACTTGGAGTTGAATTAGGTGTGGAGCTGTGAGACATCTTCTTGATGCTTGGGCACACGGTCCGCCCCTCCTCTTGTCTTCCTCTTGAGACACTGCTTCACTGACACCCCCCACTTGACCTTGTCGACCTCTGATATCCTATTAGCTATGAACTGAGCACCATTAGGTGTGTAATTGTGAGAGATCTTCCTTACGCTTGGGCACACAGTTTGCCCCTCCTCCTATCTTCTTCTTGAGACACTGATTCACTAACATTTGACCCTGTTGACCTCTAATGTCCTACTAGCTATGAGTTGAACACCATCAGGCTGCAGTTGTGAGAGATTTCCTTCCTGACACTTGGGCACACGACGCCCCTCCTCTTGAAGCTCTTGAGTCATTGATTCATGACACCAAACCCCGTCGACCTCCTGAACTCCTGAATTACCTCCTGAACACACCAACTTCCAGAGCACACCAACCTTTTGAGCATGCACCTAACCTCCTCCCGTGCTTGCACCTTCATAAACCTTCCTCTCATGAGCATCCCTTTTCTGTAAACCGTCTGATATGACACTTCTTGCGTTCAACCACAATTGAGGCGCAGATAAACAACTAAGCAAACCCCTAAACCTTGAAATGTTGAGATCTGTCGCCACCTTAAACCCTAATTGGCATCCTACCATTTTTTTCTTTTTTTTTGGAATAATTAATCGCACTTATACATATATAAGCCAATGAAAAGGCTTAACATGGACTGGGGAGGGCACAACATTTTTATTCCAGGTTGAAGGAGGGGTTGAAGGAGGGGTTTTTTGCTCAAGAGGTGGTGCTCTTCTGTCTAGGCAAGTTTGCATGAGCCCTAGTTGGCCTATTAAGAAAATATTTTCTAAAATTGGAATTAACTTACATTTGAACGCACTGGCCCTTCTCTTTTGGTGGTTTTCTTTTCTAATTTTATCCCAAGTACTTTGCCTAAAGTTGAATTGTCACATATATAAGCTAAAATGGTGTGTCACGTGGAAGCCCCTATGCTTGTATTTTAAATAGTGGGGATGACATAGCTGCATCTGTCCGAATGGATGATGGGACAGATGGATGAAATGATGCTTCATGTCCCGACGTCCTTTAATATATGTAATTATTGTGGGAGTAGGAGTGGCTATCAGAGTCACTGCAGTGGATGTAGTGGTGGAGGAGGATCGGCGGAATGTAACAGTAGTAATCCGTGTCTTCGTCGTGGCAATTGTTGTAGCTAGTATGGGTTTTGTGGATGTACTGAAGATTACTATGGGCAGAGTCAATGCAACAACAGTGACGACGGCGACAGCGGCACTACCAGCCAAGCAACACATTACATGACACATTTTTTTGTTTTCATGTTTCTCCCCTTAATAATCTTATTTGTTTTCATGTTCCTCCCATTTTGATCTTGTATGGTGTTTTCCATATTTGTTTCAATGTAAGGATGTCTCTCTTTTCTTAATATTTCTCTTTCTTGTTGATCATTCTTCTATTGTTTTCTTTGTCTTCATGTTCTTGGTTTGTAATGTAGGTGTTTGGAGCTCTTTAGGCATTATGAATGTTTTTCTTTTCTTAGTCTTCATTTTTTTTCTTTGTTTCCCACCCTTACCCACCATGTTCATATTCTTCTTCCAATTTTTTATTTATTTTTGGTCCACCCTCATGAGTTCATAGTCATTTTGTTCATTTTCTTTTCTACTTTATTTCCTTCTCTTCCTAAGTTGACATTCTTCTTTCAATTCATTTCCTTCTTGTTGTTTTTTATTATCTCTTAATGCCATGTTCATATTTTTCTTCCCATTTGTCATTTTTTTCTTTCCATTCCTCTTTGTCAAGTTTGTATTCTTCTTGTTCATCATCTTCTTTTTTATGGTCCCCCTCACCATGTTTGTGACAATGTTTTTTAGGTCAAACTTGCAAAATTATGGATTTTTTCCTCTAATTTGAAAATAACATCATCAAAGTTTACAATTAGATTTTTTCAATCCTTATGCTTCAATCCTTCCATTTCTATGACATTAATGTTCCTTAACATGTCCACATAATATCAATTTTTTGGCTACTCTTTGCCATTAGCAATGGTTCACCAAATTTTATATTCTTATTTATGGTTGTTACACATTCATTAGCTCTAACATGGCAACAAATTATTACCCCCTTTCTTGATTATCTTCATTGACCTCATGAACTTGAAGCATAATTTTTTCCATACTTTTTATTATGTAGATTTCATTAAATTTGGTCTTGTCATCCATGGCCTTGGAGTTAAACCACTAAATCCTTGCAACCATAACCTTGACTTGATGTTTTGTTTAAAAAATGATTAAATTAAAATTTTTATTAATACCCACTTAGCTAATGTGATTTTTTTAGTTTTATATAATTATTCATAAGCATAACCCCATCTCTTTTTTAATGTAATCTTTGAAATGTTAAAGTCTGAGACATTTAAGGGTTGTAATACCTAAGGGGAACACTCTTTATTGAGTTTACAAAATACTTGAATAAAAATACATGGTGTCATATATTGGTTGTTAAGTGAAATTTATAATTTAATTAATTTTATAATAGCATTTTTTTTTATGAAAATGAAAAAATATTTATTATAAGGTACGTGTTAATCATTGGTATTAAAAACAGATTAAAAAAAAAGGTATGTATTAAAAATTAATAGTATGATAAATTGTTAGTAGGTTCAATTTGTACATTAGTAAATGAACTAATATTAACAATTTAAGTTAATAATTTAATGAATTGCAATAATTGAAGCAATAATGGAATCAAATGTTAAGAGGAAAAAATGATGATCGGGCTATGGATTTAGAGGAGGTGAAGATCAGGTAGATTATACATGTGGATTATACCAATGGGTAGTATATCAAATGTTCTCTTCAAACTCATGAACGCTTGTATATTTCCTTTCAAAAATCTTATATGTTTAAGCTATAATGGAAATTTTTTGATGTTTATTAGAACATTTCTAACTCTAGGTTTACTAAAATTAAAAAAACTAAATGAATAGGGTATTGACATCAAATCTAAACAAAATTATAAATAAATATAAAGTACTTCTAGTATGTGCATATTAAAAAATTAGATATTAATAGGGTTGGGGAAAAAAACTACTTGCCTACTAACCCCCCTTAATAAAATGCTTCTTTGATGCATGTAATTTGGAAATTTAACATCAAGTGTCTTCCTTAGGTGTAGATTATGATGCAAAGTGTGTGAAGGTTTGATGTGATCATGTTTAATTTAAAATGTTGTGCTTGTTTCTATTGATTATAAGATAACATGTGACCATGCCCATTTAGAATTAGTAAATGACAATTGTTTGAAAGACCCCACTATGAATTAACCTTTTAAAGGGGAAAAAAAATTGCATAAAATAAAGATAAATGTCCATGCACGCCTTCTTTTACATCACCATGTGTGTTTTTAATTTGTGGTTTTTGATCTAGTCATCACATAATTTTCCACCCTTAAATATGTAATAAAAACATTTTGATTAAATTAACAATAGAATTCCTATTCATCCATTCCCTAGACTTGAGGATGGTGTTATGAACTTATTAGTGTGAACATTTGATCAATATTCTTACATTATATCACCTTCTTTTAGGTGAATTATACTTTCATGTGAATTCCAAATGTGATTTGCATTATAAAATCACATTATAATTGTGTTGAATACAAAATGTTTATATAAGTTTTGGTAGAATGAGTGGGAAGATTTTTTGGTCAACCCTTGTGCTCTATAAGATTTGAACCGATTCACTTTATGAATACAAAGAATTCAAGGTGTCAACACTTGGACTAATACCATTAACTATCCCTAGGTACATAATTCCAAACTGGTATAAATATGGTTTGATTGAGTTCTACCACCATCTTGAATTCTTAGAGGGTAATTGACAAGCTAAATTTCTATAGAATTAAAATCCAAGCATCAAGTTGAATCCTCTTCATCTATTACTACACCTATTCACTCAATTTTCCTAGATTGTGTCTTGTCATTTAAATGATAACTAGAAAAGGAGGTTAAGGATATCAAAAAATACAAAATTGCAACAATATTCATCAACACAACCTTGAGATAAACCTTCATCTTCCCCATGATTTTTTGTAATTACAATTTAGACACAACAATGTTAAATGTAAAAAACAAAAAAGTTGATCAAATCTAAGAAGTTTTAAAGATGAAAAAAGTTGTAGCTTCAAATTTAGTTTCCATAAACAACAAAAAAAATAAAATTAGGCAAGGAGTTGGATTCCAATCAATTTATGACAATGTAGAAGATATCATTTTATATTTGCATCAAAGAATGGTTCAATTTTGCTACACAAGCAAGTTTTTTTTTCCATTTGCACATGGTTTCTTAGTAGTCTATACATACATGTTAACCATAGGAGGCAATGTTGACAATTAGTGTGATTTTTTCCTATGTACTTGCAAGCAAAAGGGTTTAGTATTCAAAGCAAAAACCTAATAGAACAAAATTTCAATGAATAAAGTTGTCCAATAAGGCAGATTTGTTACATGGTGTTTTCATTTGTGAAAAAGTTGACAATCCTTTTTCATCTTTGTAGGTGCATTGACGAACATGTGAACATTTTTCCGCAAATCATGGCAATGATAAAAACATTTGCATTTAGGATATATGTACTAAAAAACAACACAAAAACTTTTAGTCACAAATGTTGTGAAAATAAATAAATTATGTGCAATGAAATACAAGGTCTAGGGGATCAAACCCTAGTCCTTTCGGATTCTACCCATTGCAACCTTGGTTAGGTCTACACAAGCAACAAAGATTGGAACTTTACCTACATTCCCATATTAGTTCAAGAAAACAACAAGAATCTAGCAATGTGCATATTAAAAACACATGATGTAACAAGTAAATATACAATTGAAATAATCACAAGACTTACACAAATTACAATGTAATAAAGTAAATAAATAAAGGTACTTAATGAACTTACAAGTATTTTGGATATATCCACAATGCAAATCACACAAAACACACATCAAGGAGCTTAGAAAAATGCAACTTTCATACGTATTATAAAAATCACAACACACTTAACTGCGTTGTTTATCTACTTGCTTGCATATAAGCTTCAACTTGAGTTCCAAATGGTGTGCAACAACATTTAAAGCTAAGGTGCAATGCGAAAACCTACAAAATAATTTAAGCTTTAACTACATGCCTTTGTTTTTTATCCTACTAATTTTTAATTACATCTCGAAATGGAAAAAATATCAATGGAGTAGTGATTGTGAGTAAACATCATGACGACCAAATCAACATGAATTGTTAATCTATTTTTGAACTTAGATCATTTCATAAAACACATAATTGAAAAACATCATTTGTTTTCCATACTACCCAAAACCAAGACAATAAAGATTTTTGCGAACTTGAAAATTTGAACAAGCATTCTTTGAAAATAACATTAAAGGACAAATGGGACTACATTTTAATCACATGATTATGTGTCAAAAGAGGTGCCAAAGCCTTTTTATTATTTGCCTACATAATCAACTTGAAAAAGGAATCTTCCATGTCAATCTTCTATTCATTTAATAGGGCGAGTACCTTCAAGTCCTTGTCACCAAACTTTTTGTCGAAATAATATTATGCTATCAACATGGCTAGAAGGGCAAAGAATGTGGTCTCAACATTAGAAATCAACCAATATTGAAAATAAATAATGTCAGTAGCATTTAGTAATTCATGGCTAGGAAACCTCCATGTAAATTCCTCAATCAAACCAATATAACTCCAAAAAAAATTATAATTTCACTTTAATAGTAGTAGCATACCACTGATCATCATGCATGCACATGACAAAGACCCTTATTAATTGGGGCACTTGCAATAGGTCAAGTATTAATGACCTTGAAAGTAAAAAAATAGGCCCATTAAATATTATTGGTTGGATTAATCCACCAAGCTATTAGCAACCCATTAGTTTTGCAATCCATAAGATCAAAAGAACTCTTGAAATATATCACATACCAATTTTTTGGATCATAACAAAGTGAATACAAATCTACACAACACATTTTCATAGTTTTCACAAAGTCACAAACAAAAGTGTCTCATCTTTGAAAAAACTTGATGAGCTCATGGACTACTTCCAACATAAGCATAATGCAAATGAAGCCCATGCAACCTCAACATCACATAATCATTCAAGAGTTGGTTTTGTTGTTAAGATGGCATGGAAATCATCATTCATTTTCACAAGTATGTGCTTGTACTCCTCAAAAATCTTTTTGGTAGGAGACAACATAGAGATCCACATAGTCTTTACATTACATCACAACTTGTTCCCCTTTGTTTCCAACAACTCGGCAAGCTTACATTATTCAAAGTGTTTTTTGGGTGAAGAGGAAAAATACATATATGTGGAATGCAAGAACCCTTCAATTTTTTGCACTAGAGGCTACTTGGAAAACATTTGCACAATAAGGTTAGTTTGATGTGTGACACAATGGACAATAAGCATGAAAGGAATTTTTTTTTGCAAATTTTTGTGGTCACGCCATTATTGACACATGTGAAAGCACCAACACCATTTGAACCAAAATAGATCAATTTCCTACTAATCTCTTACACAATGAAGCCCATAGATTAATAAAGAATTGAAAATCACGTTGATCAAATTGTCAAATGTGCCACCATTGACTAGTCTTTCCAAATTCAAAAAAATCAAGATATGTTTGAAGCCATCCATAAAGTAAACATGAATGCTAATCATTTCATCACAACTAACAACAAGAAACTTTGCTCCATGAATAGTTTTTTTAGTTGTGGTGAAGATAATGCAATACATAGTTTGTACAATTTTCGATCCCACATTGTCATTCCAATGTTCTTTGGAGTGATCTTGACATTCAAAAATTGAAAAAAAATCATTATCTCAAAGTCAATCACTCAATGATAGGATGACCTTGTTTTAAAAACCAAAAAATAACAAAAATTGCTAAATTTTCATTTTCTTGTTTCCAACCAAATTTTGGAAAAGAACCATGTTTGCCATTATGTATCTTCCTCAATTGAAAAAGAAAAAGCTATTTTTTTACATGTTATGAATATGGAGACATGTAATATTGCCCCACAATGCAATTAGGTCTGATTTTTTAATATTTGCACCTCCCAACATGTTTATCTGGAGGTTGTTGAATTTGGGAACCAAAAGCTTTTATCTCCTTTTGATATGTGTGCACATTTGACACCTAATGAAATGCATTTTCCCATTAGAACCAAGGACAACTTCTAGCCATGGAAGTTTTACTACCTAATTGTCTTGAAAAACTTAATTTATTTCCCATTCCTTCATTCTTCTTCTCCATCCCTACAATTAGGATAGCTTCAAGTGTGGGGTTTAAATTCAACAATATGCCTACAACACAATGTTCACAAGCGCCACCTTCTATAATGATGTCATTAACATCTCAATAGCAAGACTAGCCTAATGTAACAAAACAACACTAATAACATTAAGGACCTTGGCATTAAAAAAAATTTGTACTTGAGCCCAATGGGTTACATACAAAGGTACCATATTGCACTTAAACAAAGAGAAAATTAAGAACCTTCAAAAAGAAAAATGTTTGACCTTGAGATTGAAACTTATAAGAATGTAAACAATTTGAAGGAAAATTCAATGTGTTTAACATTTGCAAAGATATGTAAAGGTTTGTCCACAATCTCCATGAAATCTCCATGGACAACAACATTATATTTATATTATAATTTTAGATTTAACCTTTGTATTGTGATTCATGATGCTACTTGCATCATTGAACTAAAATGCATTAAACAAGGTTGACCATTGCAACGATCCTTTTCATGCATACAATACACCCTCATGAATTTCCAGATTTTGCAATGCAACTTCCAACATAATTGCAACAATCTAATGACAAAAAATAGCTACCTAAAATTGTTAAGCATATGAGAGGAGTAACAAATTAAATTGAAAGCTTCGATGTTTAATGACAACCAATCTTTCAAGGTTGTGAAAATCCAAAGAGAAATGACAATGGCATGATGTAGGAAAGTAATGATGCCTTGAATGCAATCAAATGCAAATGAAATAAGACTGAAATGAGGAGTCCTTGTCAACAAGCAACCCCTCGGAAACATCTAAATGTGGTCCAACCTTAATCCTAAAACCTTATTTTTTATTAAGGTTGAAGCAAAGGAAATCTTATTGAGTTTTTTACCATTGTGCTTAACTTGGGAGTATTGTCAACACTTGTCAATCAAATTAACTATTGTACTTCACCCCTTCCAAAAAGGCATAATCAAATTTCAAAAGGACATAATACCAACACAAAACATATATGATTTTTTTAAAAATGCCCAATATCCATGTCATGACAAATTCACCAATTATTAATATGTTCAAAAGTTTATACCAAAAGACATTGGTCATGATGCATAACCATGCCATAAGTATAATATAAGCACATTGTATTGGAATCTAATTGAGTGTAGACAATCACAAAACATTTAAGGTATTTCGAGAATACACATTTATTAGTTGTTGGGGTTTTTGTTTTAAATTCTTGAAACAAATTGAAGCCCATTTATAGGCATACTAGTAGTTAAATTGTTGAATTCCATGATACTAGTATAAAAATGAAGTGCACTTCACTGGCTTAAATCACCATGGGACTTTAAAAGTGAAATAGTTACATTGCACTTTAATGATTTCACCTTAGTTAAAATTATTTCACTATAAGGTCACTATGTAAACATCATATTTCATTACTAGTTGATATAATTCATTATTATCATTTATTATGGTAAATAAGTTTTTTTTTTTTGGTTTAAAATACCCTAGGCTACTCTAAGCTATATCCTATGTTATTTTATGTTATCTTAAGTTATTCTAAGTTATACCCCAAGTTATTATTGGCTATTATAAATTATTATATCAAAATTATATTCTAAATTATTATAGGTATTGTACCTTAAAGTATCCTAGCCTATCATAGGTTTTTTGCTTTAAGTTATTTTAAATTAAACTATTTAATTAACCTTATCTTATACCTTAGGTTATTTCAAGTTGTACTTTAGGTTATTATAGGTTATTTTATCCTAAGGAATAATAATTTAAAATAACTTTGAAGAGAATAATAACCTAAGGAAAAATAATACTGTTAAGGGGGTAGGCTAATTACATTGTTTTACAAAACATTCAAGATAGGAATTGATCATTAGACATTAGAGGTTTAAATTTTGAATTCTTATTTAGTTTTAAATGATGTTGATGGTGGCTTGGGGACTTCCCAAAGATGGTGGGGAAAAAAAATTCATTTATAGACACACAATTTTGGAATAATGAAATAGATGTAGGTACTATGTAGTAGAAACTATAGATTTTGATTGTGTTATACCACAAATTTAATTTTGTTGTTTGATTTCATTTCAACAAAACATAGAATTTTTTGTTGTATTTTTATTGAAATTTTTAGTAAAAAGGAAAAGTAAAAGTAAAAAAATTTGTATTGATTTTCATATTCATATTTTGGGTGAATTTTTTGTAGTATTAAAAAATAAGGAAATGAATTGTAATTTTATTTTTGGATTTTTTACATTGTATCTTGAAGTACATATTCTGGTTATATGAAATATGAACCATGTATATGAAATAACCATGAATGTGGTGTTTTAATGAATTGCACAAGTAGATGTGTTTAAAATCAAGGCATGAATTATGAATGTGTGCATATTGTAGTGCAAATATGTTGTTATAGTAAGTGTGGAATAGTTCAACAAATTTAATCCACATCTACCAAATATATAAAAAGATTGCATGTAATAATTTAAAGTGGCATAACCTAAGGTATACATAATTTGAAATATCCAATAATAACCAATAATAATTTTCAATAAAATGACTAATAATAGTTTATGATATAATAACTAATAATATCTTACAATAGAATTGTCAACAATAACATATGATAAAATAACCAACAATAGCCTACAATAAAATAGTCATAAAATATCATAGTTTATGATATAATAAATAAAAATAACCTATGGTAAAATAACTTAAACTAGCTAACAATAAAATAGTCACCAATAACCTATGGGAAAATAACCAAGAATAATGTACAACATAATAGCCTAGAATAATCTATGGTAAAATAGCCAAGAATTGTTAAAAATTGCCAAAAACAACCGAGGGTAAAAAAAAATGTGAATAACAATGTGATGACAAAAAAATGTCATTCATTTAAATAGTGGTTCAATGAGTATAGACTCATTCTTTAAACATGGAGGTGAAAGGAGGTGAAAGGTTCAAACCTTCATAATTGCACCTTAGGTTGGTGGGCTAGGTGTTTAAGCAGGTTAAGTTCTTAGTTTAGGTTAGGGAGCTTAATGAAGGTTCCTAGGTGCCTAAACTAAGTTCGTAATTAACTATTTATGAATTTATTATTGGTAATTTAACTATTGGTGAATTTAATTAGCTATTAATGAATTCGTCTATTTGTAGCAAGTAGTCCTTGTATACTAAGGGGTTGCCTACTTTCACCATGGTAAATTTGTTCAATTTCATTAAAAATATAATGAAACACAAAGTGAACTTAGACACATTTTAGATTAATGCATTAAGAAACAAAGAAAATATGGGCCCCCAAATTAAAATGACTATTTCACTAGGAAATTTTTTGAAAACAAACACTTGGCATCCTTACTTGTAAACATTTTACATTTTACAATTGGACAATGTGCATTTGACACAAGGATAAAATTTGACATTTTACCAAATTGAATGAAGGTTGAAACCAAAATTCTTTAAATGCAATTTTCGTTCATTTTACTTTTTAATGACCTAAATATTTGCAAAAAAAAAACTTTACAAATTTATGATTATGGGGGACATTGGGGTTTGTCTAAACCTAAAAATTGGACACAAGTTCATATCAATACCAAAGTTTTGAATTATAATGACAATGCCCTTGTTATTCCCTTCTAGCCAAAAACAAATCAACAATAATTATAAAAATCTAATATTTAAACAAAAATATGTGATCACATTTCAAAAATATACAACAGAAAAAAAACTAGATTAATCCTTTTTAAATTCATCTTGCTGAAATGAACTTTTAAATTCATCTAACTTTTGCTCTTAGTCTAATTCTTAATCTATCAAATCTCTCATATTATTAGAAGTTTTGCTACTCACCCTTGCATCATTTGGCAATTTTTTATTCATAAAGATTAATTTTTCAAGGTTATTTATTTATACACAACATTTTTTCAAATTGGTGAGAATTTTAACAAAACATCGACAACTAACAACAAAATGATGAAACCTCAATAACACAATGAGCACCTTCAAAAACACAATGAACATTAAAAAAATGTACTTGATTTATAATCTTGCTTCCCATGACACCTTTAGCCTACACCCTAAATCTAAACACAATTTCCACCCTAAACATAGACCTTGTCTCCACCTTTTAACTCTAAATCTTAACTAAGCCTAAACTCCCTATTCCTAGACCCATAAAAATTGGACCCAATGGTTCACTTTGACCTTGCATTCGACCATTTCACATATTGTTGTTGATGTTCACGTGGCCCTCGAAATGATAGTTACAAACTGATGAGGTCCAAATAGGTCCACTACTCAAAAGTTGGAAAACACACTCAATCAGACTCAAGGGATGCTCAATCATGCTTCTTTCACTAGACTTGAAAATCGTTCTCTTCCTGTGCCCAAAACCGTTCATGCTTAGTTTGGCGGATTTGACAGTCATTTGTTTTCCAATGCTCAACAAAATTTCATGTGCAAGATTTAAGGACACAAAAGACCTTGTCCTACCACACTAATGTTACCAAATTACTTATAACCAACTCAAGCTGCATGCTTTGTGGGCCATAGTGATGTAAGAGTGTATGAATGGGATGTGCAACTTAGGACCTTGGCCCACAAATAGGAGCCAAGTAATTGCTATGGAAGGACACAAAAGGAGTAGTAGGTAGAAAAGTACTCTTTGGCCCACAAATAGGAGCCAAGTAATTGCTATGGAAGGACACAAAAGGAGTAGTAGGTAGAAAAGTACTCTTCATCATGTATCTTTCGTTGAACCATGCACCTGTTTGTTCCCATAAATGGGGTTTAGAAGCACGGAACTGGTTTTCTGTGTTTCTTTAAAAAAACACACACACAAAGAACTGGCAACTTTTTGTGAACAATGCGCATCTATAACATGCAAGTTCGAATTGCCCCATGAGGACTAGCGACGACATGAATCCAGACATGAAGAAAAGAGGAAGAGAGAATAGACAAGTGAGGTGCGAGGACAGACGAAAACAGAAAATTAGATAAAATCAATAAGTACACTTGGAAGCCCAGAAACAGCAAATGGTGACTGTTCCGTTTTGGAGTGGAACTTAATTCTTCCCCTTCATTTGTGTGTATATAAATACAGCTTAACTTTAGGCAACAATGCAGTTTTGATCTGATATCAACTTTTTTTTAAAGAAACACAACTGCAGACCCAACTGGAGAAGCCTTTGGCACTTCGGTGGGGGGTATTTAGAGTCTTGTCTTCGCACCCACAAGTCAAGTCAAGCTAATGGCAGAGGGCCAGCAGGGCTTTCACCTGCATGCCAGTAAGCTTGAACCCAGAACCTTTTTTGAGGTCTTAGGCCTGCTTTACACAAGGAGTTAGGGCCAAAAAACTTGGGGCCAACTTTGAGCATTTTTTGGTTGCAAATTGGCCCAAGTTACTATAAATGCTAGAACATTGACGGCAGGATATTCATAAATGCTAGAACATTGGCCCCAAGGGTTGCAAATTGGACTCCCAAATTTGATGTTATCCCTTTTTCAACCTTGGGGCCTATACATGGCCATAAAGTTCAGCATTTATCAGTAACTTGGGGTAGATTGAAAAGTTTTTTTCTATTTCAGCCTTGACTCCTAGTGTAAAGCCCTTGAGGCTGATTTCTACTTTTGCACCAATAGGAATGCTGGATTTGGGTTGAACATTGGCCCTGACTCCTAGTGTAAAATGGGCCTAAATCAGGGCTAATGTTCATCCAAAATCAAGCATTCCTATTGATGCAAAAGTTGAAATTGGCCCCCAAGGTGCTTACAATTGGAGTCAAGGCTGAAATAGAAAAATTATTTTCAATCTGCCCCAAGCTACTAATAAATGCTGAACTTTATGAGCTTGTGTTGGCCCCAAGGCTGAAAAAAGGATACTATTGAATTTGGGAAGGCAATTTGCAACCCTTGGGACCAATGTTCCAGCATTTATTAATAACTTGGGGCCAAATAACAAGCCAAAAATGCTCAAAGTTGGCCCCAAGTTTTTTGGCCCTAACTCCTAGTGTAAAGCGGGCCTTAGGGTCGAAGACATTGGACATTGGTATATAGTCACCGCCTTTTGTACAGCTGGTATTCTGGTGTTGCCTCCTTTTTTATAAAAGTAAATCCTACCAGTTTGGTTGTCGTATTTTTTATTTTTTAGTACTTTTAATATGAGCCTGGTCTTAATATTGGGTCTAAGACTGATTTTTGGGTGGTATGCGACAGGTATTGAAACTGGGATAAAGCTAGTCTAAGACTGATATTACCTCAATCAAATCCGAGGTTGTCTTTTTGGAGTGCGCTTTCATAGAGTGCATTGGGGTTTACTATGGAAGCATTCAACATTCAAAGAAATAAAAAACACAAGAATAACTATAACAACCATCGAAGAGTATATAAATACAAAACATGTATATTCTTTGTGCATGTATTGTAAAATCATTACAAATTAATGATGAATGTGAATTCAAACCTATATAAACATGGATGAATGTCAACAAATGTGAATGAATGAAATTCATCCATGACTGTCACGCACCATTTATTTGTTCCAAAATGGGTTTCATCTATACTGAATAGTACTCATTCATTTATGTGGATGAAATGAATGCATATTAGAAAGGTAATAATTTAGATCATTAAACATGTTTCAATTTCATGCTCTAATTTAACACAAAGAAGCAAAGTTTTTTGAGGCCTAAGATTGGTTTAAACTACTTTCAAAAGGATGGTTTCATTTGATTTTTTAATGATCAAATTCTTACATGAAATATTTTCATATCTCTCTATTGGGTTCTACCATGTAGGAAAATGTGAAGATACTTGTATATTTCAGATCCCAAACAATTGGGTTTTTTAAAATTTTAAATTGCCACTTTACACTACATTTAAAAAAAACTATTGAAAGACACTTCAAAACAATGGATTGTCCTCCCTTGCCCCTGAATTCACAAGAATTTGAAGAGGGGGAGTAATGGGGGAGGAGGAGGGGGAATATAAAGGGGAGATCGGACACATAACCTGGCCCTATACTCCTCCTCTTATTGGTATGCCATGGTACGGGACCATATGAAATGTTAGCAAGGGAAAAAAGGCTTTGCTGCCCACTATCCACCACAAAATTAGAGGGTCATTGGCGATAGTTTCCACAAAATGCAAACTGTCGTTGGCGATGGTTTCCCCAGCCTAAATTAACCCTTAAATCTCACGACGATTAACTGCCCACCAACTTTTGATATTTGAGAATTTGAGAGTCCTCTATATATTACAGGGTACACATCATGCTATCTTTCTTGTCCATTTGATCTCACTATTCACATTTCTCAAGCCACACTGCCAATTTTTTCAAGCTGGGGTCCAGCAAGACCAATTCTCCAATTTTTTTCAATTTACCCATGCTACAAAACAGTGAGAATTTAGGGAGGACTTGGTCAAAAAACCAGTTTGTCACTAAAATTGTCTTTGCTTCATCATGTGTGCATGCACTCTCTATGCATCTTTGACCATTGCTTTCTTTCTCATTCAAAGCCTGTCTTGTGCACAAAAAAAATTCACCCACTTCACATGGATGCTTTCTACCTACCCATGAATGGTACTAAGAGCAAAATCCCTAAAAACTTTGAATTGTCAAGACTTCCCAAAATCAAGATTTTATTTTTTAGCTGTGCCCATATTTTGCAATTATCAATTAAGTTTCATTGTTTTCACTCCTAACGATCCAGCTTGAAGTCATCCATACTATATTAATTTGAACTTTCCAATGATTTTTAGGAAGGCTCGTATGGCTTCGTCCTTTTTTTTTCAGTGAGATTATTTTGGTCAAATGTCATCTAAGGGTTAAGATGATGAAACTTTTGGGGGATAAAAGGGCATGCTCATATTGTTAGCAAAGTGGCCCCTACCCCTTAATGGATTTAGGATTTGGTGTGGTATTGAGAATGTATGTGAAATGCGGGAAAGGGGAACAAGGTTTGTGTATTGTGGTTCATGTTTTGTGCTGTGGTTTTTGTTTGTGAGAAGGTTTTCCAAAATTTACTCAATGTCAAAAGATGTGGAATTAAAGTCGTTCTTTGGGCACATTTTATATTGTTGACCATTGTTCAATGGTTATACACACATTAGTGGGTGGATCACAATTTTTTGAGAAACAATGATGTGGGTATCTTTAATACACTATTGGGATTGATAGTTATTATTTATCCATGGATTTTGCACGATCACACATTCTTTACATCCAAATAAATGGATGCCATTCATCCATGGTTGGATAATATTCATCTATACAATATGTTCATTTATATTGGGTATTGTGTAAAATGTCTGTTTTGGAATTAATGAATGTCATCCCAAAAAAGGATAATTTTCAATGCATGGTACTATTATACTTTGACCTGTTGTTAGGGGTGCACTCTATGAAAGCGCACTCCCAATAACAATTCCCCCTCAAATCCTCACTAGGGTGGTATGGGTATCAAATTTATATTATCGCAGGTCATATCAATTTAGTAAGGTTCTTGCTATTAGTACTGATATCAGGTGCAGGCTTATATGCTAGACCAATATTGGGACCAGTGAAATGTTTTGGGCGAATTTTCTTCACTTGGTGACAAAAAGTGAAAAAAACTAACAAAATTTTGCAAACCACAAAACTTGAAAGAAAATATTGATTGGTACAAATCTAAAATGAAATAAAGTAAAAAAAAAGTTGTATAAATTACAACTTTTAATTATAGTTTGATATTGGTTTGTAAAAGTAGAACTATTACTATTTGACAGCTTGAGGGTTGTCCCACTGCATTTGCACTCAACATAAAGATTTATAGGGTTCTGATAGGAAGAGTGCATTTCAACCCACAATGTTATTTGAATTTTTTTTTGTTTTGATTGTCAAAGATGTTGGGTTTTATGTTTCATAGGAGTAAACACATGTTCTCTCATTTGTTGTTCTTGAGTTTTCAAAGCAATTAATTAATATTGTGCTCATTATAAATGGGGTTCATATTTTAGTTGATGTCACCATTGTTGATTCCGTTTGAATATATCTCATTTCACAAGTTCATTTTTTTTTAGAGAGTGGTCACAATGATTATGACCCAAGCAAAGGATTACTTGTATTGTGATTGACACTTTAAGATGTGTTTCTTTATCTTGCCATAAAAATATTTGAGTATTACAAGTTAATAAAAAAATTTAGCGATGTGCTAACATGGCATGATTAGCCATGGGTTTTGGAGGTTCTCTTTCATTAATTTTTGTGCTCATTTTATGAGCAAAGGGTGTTGGTGGCTTTACAATGAATTCAAGTTGCTTCCATCTTGAGATGATCGAACTTTTATTGTTGCCTTCTCTAAGTTAGGTGCTTTCTCAATTTTCTCACCCAACTCTTTGTTTAATTTATCTCATTGTATAGACGAAAGGGTGAAGACATAGGTTATTCATTTGCCCCCTTTAAGGGGTCCTTATTGCCCACTTGTGTGAACCCGGTTGTGAGTTTGCACTTTGGGTGTTGCCTCTTATTTCGACGGTGGTTCTCTCTTATTGTTCCTTCATTTCCCGTTTTGAATGGATGCATTTTTTTTCATAAAGTTTGGTGGGGTCTCATCATTATTATTTAAACTTCAAGATAATGAAAAAAAACATTGGATTTTGTATATATGCAACTTTAGGTGTAGGTAAAATCTTGGGGTGAAAGTAATTTCAAAATAAGGGGCATAGGAGGACACTCAGGATGAAATCACACCCACATTGGTACCAATTATCACAATGAAGACGAATGAATGAAAAACATGTTCAGTCCAATCCCACTTTTTTAAAGTAAGGATGTGCAAGGTTACCATTTCAAAGTAGGGAAGTGTGACCTTTATCTTCTTTCACTTTTTGGATTCCTTCCTCCCATTTTTATTTTCATAAAAACAAGCGGCTTCTTCCAATTAAAGAAAAAGTGATGCGCCCACTAATTTTTTTGGGTTATTTAATATAAATTTAATTTTAAAATTAAGTGTTCACTTGAGATTATAAATTTTTCTAAACATCATTTCATGTCTTTTTTGTTTTTTGCAACATTCTTCATTGAAAGAGGTAAAGTTCTCTTTCATTTTTTTATTTTTTTCTTTGTTATTGTTTTTGTTGTTTGTGTGTGCTCGTGTTTTTTATTGCAAAACCAACAACAAAAGGAAGGATGTGGGGGGCATTGTAATCCCCTTGTGTTTTTAGTTTGCAACAGTAGCATGAAGACGTGGCGTTGCGCCCCCCACCCCACCTCAATTTCTAACATAAAAATGTAACATTGCACTTTGCATGTGTTTTTTTCACAACAATGGTTGTAGCAAGAGGAAAAGGGGGTGGCATAATGCCTTTTTTTTTCTTTTCACAATAGTGGCTGCAACAACAGGGAGAAAGGGGGTGCGATGCTTTTGTGTGTTTTTTTCACAACACTAATTGTAGCAAAAAGAGGGGGGGGGGGGGGGGAAATGCCCCCCCCCCCCCCCCCCCCTTTTTTTTTTTTTTT
>Ga0209611_10000764_pt1 | contig 50702 bp, 28 predicted proteins | sample S1TSphgellanicum_3_FD_187693 | JGI IMG/M metagenome (GOLD analysis project Ga0209611, IMG submission 187693) | Host-associated microbial communities from peat moss isolated from Minnesota, USA - S1T2_Fc - Sphagnum magellanicum MG (SPAdes) (version 2) | ecosystem: Host-associated > Plants > Peat... | reverse complement strand
GTGGGGGGGGGCTAAGTTTAGCTACTAGAGAGAAAGCAAGGGAAGGTGCAAAGGGTTGAAAATAGGCCTAACTCGCCACATTATGAGGAACAAAAATCCAAGGTCACCATATTTTGAGAAGAGCTTCCAACAAGGAGGATTCCTTATGTTTTCCACTTGCCCCTATGACCTCTAGACAAATTTCGCCAAGTCCTCTTGGGAACGATCGCCAACCCACCTACCTCACAATTTTTTATTTTTTTTTAATTTTAAAAAAAAAACACTGACAACATGAGCCTGAATCACTAGCAGCCTGAGTCTGCAGCGGAATAGACGAGCATGAACTTGGAGTTAAACATGACTTGAATATCTCCTATAGAGCTGCTGGTGCAAGTAGCCATTTGATGTGATCTGCAGGCCTCATAGAAGGGAATTCAATGTTGAGATCAGCTTACCGAGAAGATTGACCATGTCCACCTGAGAAAGACTTTTGTTTGCGAACGCTGCCGTGGCCTCAGGAATGGTGAAGTTGGGACCTGGCAGGAAGTCTGACGGGTCTGGTGAGTCAGGTCCCCGTGGAAATCCATCCAAGCGACCTGTAAGTACGGGGAAAGTGGGTCCACCGAGCTGCAGATGACAACATCTACATGAATTAGGAATCGAGCTTAATGCAATACATTAAGACATGAGTTGCTGCTGCTACTGCCCAACTTCTTGATCCAGTTGCGAAATGGGTCGAGTGTAGCTAGCGCCTGAGTGGATACCATCGGCGCTGTTCAGAAGTAGTTTTGGAGCTGCAAAATGCGTTTATCATCTCAAAACGCCCAATCGCAACATGAGAGGCACAAACTGCATCAACGGACGTCCTGTCCCGAGCCAGCGTAATATTGCGGATTGTGGAGAAATTTTTAGTTTGCAACTTAGTTAGAATCTGTAATACATTCATGACATACAAGAATTACTTACAATGGCTATTGAATCCCGCGCGGCAATGGTTATGATATCGGCACACGATACCCTTCCAGGGCAAAACTCTTCCAGAGCTGCCTTGGCTTCGTCAATGACGTTATATCCTCTCACAGTCAGATCGGGTGGTGAAGTTCGTTCTGTGAATGTTCCATTCTCCATTATGGATGCATCACAACCCTATATTTGAGACATGAAGAAAACAGCAGAAGTTGAATTGTCAGCGGCTTATTATGTAACTTCTTCTGCATGTTACTGCGTATCTATATCAACAGTGGGAGACTGGGAGAGTTTCGAAGTCCTATTACATTTGATAATATGTTACAAAAGCATGGCTAATGTATCGCAGCATCTGAGCTGAAGTTAAGAGATTTGATATCTGTGGTTGTTGGTCAGTTTCTGGGTTGCCGTAGATTTTATACCTGGACAAAACAGTCGTGGAATTGCAAACGGATTAAGCTAGCTGTGACCGTGGGATCTGCGACGAACGCGGCAAGGACGACGGCCGCAACTACCACCTCAGCGCCACTACATAAGCCGGTATTATCATAATACCCAACTTCAAGATCGGCTCGTACTGTAGGCAGTTTGAAGTCAGAGACTGACTGAAGAAGAAAAACCGCAAGGAGAACTCGGGTGGTGACCACACTGATAACGCCTTTGGAAGAAACCGCCATTGAAATGTCTGGAGTAGAACCAGCAGAGCTAGCTTGCTAGCTAACTAACGTTGCTAAAATTGAGCTAACCAAAAATATTCCAGAAAGAACCTCTAAAAGAGTGTTACAGTCACAAAACTTCAGTGGAAAAATTTCATGGGCACTGAGGTCCAGTCGTCCAGTCCAAGGGAAACTAGAAGAAACTCAGAGGCACAAAAACCGGATGAATACGAAGAAAGGAGTTGCATTGCGCCTGCATTTACACAATTGACTTTGTCCCCTTCCAGCCTTTTTTGGGCGTGCTGTATATAGCCAAAAAGCTATATATAGAAAATTACAAGTGCTATAATCATATGCTTTTAGAGAATTTCAATAGCCATAATTTGACTGAAATCAAAGAAAAAATCAATAGATTTCTATATATGGTTGAAGTGGGTTTAGCCAAAAATAGAGGGATGTTTTAAAATTTGACTTTCCTATTTAGCTCATAGCCAAATTTGGCTAAATTTCCTGTGGATGGTTGCCAGTTTGGTTATGTAAACACAAAATTTGACCAAAAAAATTCTGATTGAGTGTGTCCCTCCCCAGCCTTTTTTCGGCTGGCTATATATAGCCAAAATCTATGTCTTAAAAATTAAAAGAGTTAAAATCATGTATTTTTGCGATTCTCAATGGCCAGAATTCGACCAAAATTTAAGAAAAATCACTAGGTTTCTATGCATGGTTCAAGCAGGGCAGCCAAAAATTATAGAAGAATGTTTCAATAATTTTACTTCAATATTTAACTTGTAGTCAAATTTGGCTAAACCTTCTTGTGGATCATCGCCACTTTGGCTACAACACAAAATTGAATATAAAAAACCATTGGTCCTGATTCCCTCCATTATTGGACCCTTCCACAACATAAGCACGCGCTTGTTGATAGTCATATCTCATGTGAAGACAATTTGCACATAACTTATTCTTGTAACACTAGGATTCTGAATTTTGGTCAGCAATTACGTATGCACAAGTGGCTTGGGTACCTTACCAATGATAGAGGATTGCTGTTAATTAGTTCTCAATTAGTTCTCAAAATGATGAAACCCTGGCAAACTCCATTAGCTGAATCAAAGCACCCAGCAAGGGGGGAAAAGAAGGAACAAAGAGAGAGGACTCAAGTTGGAGCCAAAAGAACAGAACCCAGAGTGGGTTGCAAAAGGGCACAGGAGCAAATCATGTTCCAGAGCCTCCTTTCCCAAAAGGCTGAGTCAGAAAAGAAAGAAAAACACTTGACCTCACTTTGCCAAATTTTCTGAGACCTGTTCTGAAATTGTTGAAAACACTGGGATATCCCCAATATCTCCATAATGCGTACATTATGGGAGTTAACATCCTTATTAAGTGCTGTTGAAGTTCTGAAATATTTGGATTGGAACTGTTGGTCATCTTTTTGAAAAACTTAATTATTGTGGCAAAGCCTGTCAATGTCTTGTAGGTATGGTATTTGGAGGGCATCTTATGTTCATGAATATCTCCCATACAAATAGAAAATTGTCCTGAGTGCCTACTCCTTAAGAGTTGGAAAGAAATTATGCCTACTTCAAGTTATATTTACAGGAAGGTGATGAAGGGAATAATTAATAAATAACTTTTAATTATATCTCATTCAAATAAAAAGTATAGGGTAACACCAAAAATGAGTTGGTGAGTGTTGTCTTGTTAGTGTTAAGGAGGGGTTGAATGTATTGAGATATCTTACCCCTTGGAATATAAATATATATGCTTTTAAAGATTTGGGTCAATGTGAGTTAGAAGGGACCACAATTGGTAAGAAAAAACATTCCTTAAGTTCATTTTGGAAATTGTTTTTTACACTATGTCATATTGTGACAGAAGCATACAGGTACTAGTTTTAAAGTTTTTATTCCATTGAACAATTGACACCTGCTAAAATTATATAGGAAGGGAAGAGTGTAAAATCTTAGTATGAATCATCTTATTTTTAACACACTATCGACTTTTGAAATATATATATATATATATATATATCCTAAGAAAAAGTTCATAATTCAATATTTTCACATAATATGAAATAAAAATTTTCAATATATTGTCTAATTAAAATCAAGTTCTTAACAAGTTTGAAATTCAACTCCATCAAATCTACAATTTAAATCTTCAGAAATTGGACAAAATCAATCTAAAACTTTAAATTTTCCAACTCATCCTTTTGAGAATTATTTAACACCAATGATGAGTTACAATGTACACTAATCATGTACATGCATGTACTTAGTTCATAATTCTTCCTTAGCTCCATAGCCTAGGGTTAGCTTCCACATTGACAATAGGAATAATTATTTTTTTTAAGAAATCAGTTCATTTTTATGTTTTCATGATTTACAATAGACTACAGTCATATTGTCATATGAATAGTGAAATTATTCAGCTAGTAGGCTGCGATAATTATAGAGGTTTTCAAAACCTAACTTTCGTATTTTCATAAACTTTAATTTCAAAATTTAAGAAGCTTATTGAATGACAAAACTGACCCTAGGATAAGATTTGTATTTAAGCAAACCCAATGTGAACTCATGTTTGGGTTGTTCATAAAGAACTGCCTCATACCATGCTTCTCATGCATGGTGCAGTGATGGCTGTCTGTTCACTCTGCCCCCTGAAAATGACTAATGACCTCAGAGTTATCCGGAAAGTCATGAAAAGACGGCACCGGTTTTGGGCGGCATGCCTGCAACTAGTGGGTGGCTGCACCGTTGTTAGAACCATAACTTGATTGGCTGAGCCCTATAACTTGTGGTTACTACATCCAGTCACAGGGCATAAAAAATCACATAAATAAGGCTTTCAAAACCTTCTTATATCTGATAACCCACTTGAGGCAGCTGGTTATCACACAATAATCTTGGCACTCCCCTGGCTTGGTTATATGTGGTAACCAGTGGGCTCTTGCCAATCACGTAGTCGTAAGGGCTTGTGCACTCTCAGAAGTCAGAACCGGTGTTGTGTCAATCATGAATCAATCATGTAAGTGTAAATGTACAAGTTGAGATGTGTAAGTGTAACACTGTGTAAATCATTTTAGGCCATGTAAAAACAGTGCAAGTGTAAGTGTACAACTTTTTACACTTCAATGCCATGTAAAATTTAAAAATACAAAAAATGCCAAAACATGCAAACTTTGATGCTCTTGCCATTCACATAGTCCATAAGGGCTTGAGCACTCTCAAAAGTCATAATCAGTGTTGTATCGATCATAAATGATGTCAATGTAAATGTACAAGTTGAAATGTGTAAGTGTAAAACTGTGTAAATCATTTTAGGCTGTGTAAAAACAGTGCAAGTGTAAGTGTACAACTTTTTACACTTACATGCCATGTAAAATTTAAAAATACAAAAAATGCCAAAACATGCAAACTTTGATGAAATTGATCACTTGAAAGCTTACTTCAATTCTAGTTGCCAATGTGATCATGGAATTCACACATTCATAAAAGTGACAATAAAAGATAGGAGTTTAATCAAAACTAAAAAAGTTCCACATGTAAAATGAACAAAACATTACCAAAATCATGGATACATGTCCCAATTCTACATGATCCTCAACCTCATTACAAAATTTTACATGGAACAAAGCTGGTATCTCTTCCTCAGCCTTTCCAAACTCATCCGACTCTTAGTCTCAAATCCAATAGTGGGATCATTAGGCCAATTCTTGATTAAAAGAACTAGGAGATCCAAGTTCTTCAAACCAAGTCAACAATGACAAAGACCTATCAGAATGCTCGCAATAAAAAATATTATCCTTGTTTTAATTTGACTACCAAGTATGCCTAGGGTCACTCTAGTTAAATAGGCAAATGTCAAAAATTGCCCTTCATGTTTTGACCACCAAAAAAAGGTCTTTTGCTTCTTCCAATGGCACATCAAATGTGCGAAAATATGACAATTCCCATCAAACTACATTTACACATAGAATCTTCAAATAAGTTAACTTAAAGAGTGCAAATAAAGAAACAAATCAATTTACAATGTTTTGCAAAAACAAATCATTTATTTGTTTTCAACAAATTAAATCCTTAGACCTTCCTACTTTAAAAACAACATTAGTATTGTGCATAGTTTCTTACACAATAGTTGAAGAAGCATTGGACCGTCCATGGTGTTTATAATACAAAGTCTTGAAAATAGGGAGGAGAAACTCTTTATCATAAGCACCAACAAATTTCAATTGCTAAAGAATGACCAACATAGTCTCCCACTAAACTCAAATTTTTAAATTAGGGATCCAACATAAAAACAACCATATTGTGAGTTTTAAAAAGCTTGAAACAATCCATGAAATCAAGGAAGGGCCTCAGAACATGAACTACTTGCTCTCACATGTTGACACCAAGGTTTTTCACCTTGGTGCACATGTCCATTTCTTCAATGGCATCAACTTCTTTGAAATTCCAATTTCTCCTTGGAAAGTTTCACACACAATTTGATTATGGAAGCAAGAACATCTTATAATAACTAATACCCATGCACTGATTGACTACACATGTAATCATAACAGAGGAAAATGCATCAGAAATTGCCTCAACAATTGCCTAGGTTTGCCTTGAAAGAATCCTAAAATGCTGAAGCATATTTTTTTTGACCATAGCACATGATAATGGCAACCTTATAGGCCAAGCATTACTGAAAATAGCAACCTTGGATGTAAAACATGTCTTCATTGGAATTTGCGTTCAAGCAAAACAAATTTTAAACATGTTTGTTTCCATTCTTTTGCACCTTTGCTTATAATGAACAATGAAAGAAGGAAATCAATTTTATTGTACATTTCATAATTCACAACTCACAAATACTTGCATTGAAAAAAATTTAATTGTCAATATACTTGAACTTTTTGGCCATGTGATGTAAGATTGGAAAGATGTTTATGCATATTTCACACTAATTGTGCCAAGTCTTTGAAAATCTTATCATCATTTGTTGCATATTGAGTTGCCTTGCTCACAACATGTCCAAAACATGTACCATAAAAAAACACAAGCAAATTTAATGCCTCACATGAAATTATAAATTTTAAGACTATGGTCATGCTCACCAAATTAATGCCCTCATGGGTGTTGGCATGGTGGGTGAAAACATGGTAAAATATGCCAACAAGGGATACTTTATTTTTTTATGGAAAGTATCCATAAATTAAACATTAATACGTTGAACTCATGAATATTTTTTACTTTAATGATCAATAAGAAGTTTTTTGACTTCATTGAATAATATTTAAAAATTCCATGTTTTAATACGCATTTAAATACATTTTTAAAAATACAAGTACAAAAAAGTATGTGTCTCACTTTTGAACAAGTATATGAAAGTACGATGACAATACAATTGTAATTGGATTTTTTATACTTTCAAATAGATGAAGCACTAATATGTATCAATGTGTTTAAATTTTTTTCATATTATAGTCATAATCTACTAAAGTTTTAATATAAAAGTATGTTTGAAAATTTGAAAACCTAGTCAGTTTAGAACATATTTTTCATCCATTTTTCTTATATTAAAATTCTTCAAACTTTATGTGTAAATAACCATAAACTCAATGGAGTGCACCATTGCTTTATTATGAAAGTTAAAGAAGTTTTGAATAGGTTTTTTCATGTTTGTGCCATAAATGTGACTATGAACTTGTATAGAATTTTTTTTTGGCATACTTTACCATGTTTTCACCCTTGTAGGGTGGACCAATTTTGGTGTCATGGGGGTACTTTTTCTATAATGGGTTTGATTGCAAGTGTTATATCTTATTACATATGTTGGGTTTGGTTAATAAGGACTCATTTTCAAATAATAGACTTTAATATTTACATGGTGCAATTTCTTTTAATCCCAAAAGATGCAGACTTTTGAAATTGAAAAATTGGGGTGTAATGCCAATTGCAATTAAGCTAATGAACTTTAATTTGGTTCTATGATGGATTTAAAACTTGTTTAGGGAATTGGTTTCAAAGTGGAAATGTATTAAAAATAATGCAAAAGAGTTTTGCACCATATGAATTGGAGGTATTACACTATGACCTTTTGATTGTTAAAAAAACACACCCTATTTTTAAAAGTCCATAGCATTTAAAAACAAAGGTGTTTTGAGTTTAAATTTTACAAACATATAAATCATTAACCTTTATAATGCACAAATCACATATGGAAAAAAATTGCTAAGAATGGATAGACATCATTTTGTCATCATCATGTGTCAACATTATGCACATTGTAAAGCTTACAAAATGGACTTTGGGCCAAGTTTTCTTTTTACTGGGTTTTGGTTCACCCAACCATGCCAAGACCCTCATCTTTCACATAACCTTGGAAAAGAAACTAAACTTCTCAAGCATGGCCTTCAATTGTCTTGCCAATCTTTGTCCAATAGTGTCATTGGTTTCAAAAAGGCCTATTTGTAACATGATGTGGCTTCTAATCAGTTGACAAAAAAATTACAACAAAAGTGAAAGTATCATGTTGCCCCTTATTCATCCATAAATAAAATGTCATGACAATTATAGGTGTGGCATTAAACAAAGGCTGAATAGGAAACTTTAAACAATTTGTAACCATGGCTAAAAGGATTTATTTAAACAATGTTTTTTGAGAAGGAAAAACCACTTTGGGATCCAACCTCAAAGCCAACCTTTACACTCACACATTTTCACATGTGCTTAAGGGGAAAACTTTTAGCCATGAGTAAAAGTTTCCTTGTGTGGTACCATTAGGAACTATCACACCTTGATTTCTTAGACCCATTGAACTTTGAAAAATCATAGGAAACATTAAAATAAATATTTTCATAAATGTTTTTAATGGGTACATTTATTAGGTTCCACAGATTTTGGAATTTCAATAATATTAAGAATATTGTGTATTTTGATGTTTCTAATCATTGCATTTTTAAAAAGTTTCAAAAATGTAACGCTAGTTCCTTTTCATAAACTTTTTAGTTAAAAACAAAAATTTGAAACATAATTTGGGAATTTTCTTGAAATGTTTTTTCCCAAGGTAATTTGGAAGTCATTCTATTTTTAGGTTTTTACTCTGAAATTAATTGAATAATTATAATTTACTTATGAATTTCCAAAGTTAAAGGTACCAATTTATGAAGGGGCCATTTTATTTTTTTTAATTTTATTTTTTAAGAAATTAATTTCAAAAAGAAATTCAAGCCAATATTAGTGTATGAAATTAGTAAACATGAGAAAAAAAAATTTATAGTTGCAAAAACATTTAAAATAAAGGGCCCAAGAAAATGATTTGGTTGTTTTTGGTTCCTTTTTCATTCCTTGAGGTGGTTCTTAGTGGTACCACCCAAGGATACTTTCACCCCCATAACCATACCAAGTCCTCTAGAAATAATTTTTGAGTTTCATCTTATTTTTTGTAATGAATTTTGCTCCCCAAAAAAAATAAAAATGCACTATTTGTGACCTTGAAATGTTGTTTACATTAGCAATTTTTTCAAATATGTACTTAGGAGTTCAAGATGCTTAAATTCAACAAATCTTTTCATGGAACTTGTCCCAAAGAAAGTGTTACATACAATGATTCTTTTTTTTTCTTTTCAATTGAAGCATGAGGGGTGAAAGCATGAATAAAGGAGCCAATTGCACCAAGGTTTAAATCCTTTCCAAGGATTGCATTTTTCACATGGCAATTTTTTATTGGTTTATACTACATTTTTCACATAGTTTTTTAAACTGAATATCAAATTTGAGGCCAAATACAATGTATAACATGATAAAAACTAAAATGTTTTTGTATCATACCTTACATTATAGTCAAATCCATAACTTTATTTTGAACCATGATTACAAATTCAAAACTATAATAGTGTTAAAGGGCATTTGAGTATTAAAATCCAAAAAATATATGTATTTCAATCTTTTGAATGTTTTGAACACATGGATCCCTTCTTGTGGAATATATTAAAGTTCACAAAAAAAATTGAAACGATTTGGTGAACATTTGATAAGGGAAACAAACTTTTGATACAAAAAAATCACTTGTCCACATGCTTTTCTTGAATGTTGTAAACATATAAAGGGATTCTTGAAACATGCTAAATTTTCATAAAAAAATTGTAGTTGCAACTTTGAAAGTATAAAAATTTATTTCAAAAATAAAACAATTTTTTTGATATATCCCATGGTGATTTTTCAAATTTTCAAAAAATAGTTTTTAAAGATTATCCACACACTACTTTTTTCCTACTTTCACCCTAAAGGTCAAGGCGGGGAAACAAAATCTACATATCAATTGTTACACTTGATCACAATTGGGAAAATCCCCATTTTTTACTACGAAAAAAAGCCCATGGAACAAACTTGCAGCTATAAATAACCCAAAATTTGGTTTGTTGGGGTAAATCCATTAAAGATTGAGCTCAATTTTTGTCCCTATTAATTGAAATTGAAGAGTTCATGCTAACACTTATAGATGAAAAAATGGAATGTTAAAAGGATTATTTACAGCCAAGGATTATACTTACACATTATCTCATGAAAAGGGTAGTGAGCCTAAAGTCTTTAGGCCCACATAATTTTGATGTTGTCCTATATACCTTAAAACATTGCAAAAAGAAAAGAATCAAATTTTTAATCCCAATCTTCTATGATTGGTTTTAATCAAACTAAAACATGCAAGATGAAAATATAAAAGAGAATTCACTTGAGAAAGTTTTTGTTGCTGGAACTTTGATTTGCTACTACAAATTTTTACTCCTATTACAAAAAATCACTTCCTTTGCATATGGGAAAGTGTCTTATTATTGGAGCTTTATTGGTGGGGTTAGTGTTGTTGTTGGAATCCTACTAGTCCAATGGAGAACATTACAAAATGCTAGTGGTCTTTAATGTCTAGTTGTTTAATATGGACAATGATTAATTGTGGTGCCTAAAGTGTTGTTGTTGCACCTTACACACAAAAAAACAACAACATCAAACCATGATAATAGGTTGACAACAAAAAATAGGGTGATAGTCAAGCTACCCAAGGGCTTAATTGTCAAAGATTTGTAATCATACATTTAATCCAAATCTATTATCTTTTGTTCTTGTTGCTCATTTTACTATGTTGAAAAATAGGTTTGTCATCCTTTATTAGCCACCAAGATAGTAGTTTAGCAACTTGTGGGACATAAAAATGGATTAAGCAATCAACTAATAAATAAAAGGGGCATTTGTCACCATTGAAGCAAAAAGTTGGGTATTTATTTTGACTTTTGACCACCAACATTTTCCCTTGACGTGTTGGTATGGCAACTACTTCATTTAAAAACATTATCGTCCTTTCCCAAATCTAAGACCATTTTGAAAAAGAGTTTTAAATGCTTCCCTCTTATGAATACAAAATATGATTGTGTAATACAATACATCACACACATAATATAAAGGTAACAAAAGAAAACTTTTTCCAAGAGCCAAGCCCTTGCAAACCCTGAACACAAACACAACCATAGTTGAGAAAGAAACATACAGAAAAGAAGAAACAAGCTAAAAAAACAAAGCATCAGGAAAAAAATAGAAAGCGATAAATTTGTTTACAAGGTTGTTGGCCTCTTTTGAATATAATGAACATGGTCAATAGATGCACAAGACTGACCTTAGTTCATTATAACAAAGTTCTTCCGCCAATGGGACAAAAGGACTTGTTTGGGATTAGTGTGAAATGGTTGTGGCCTTATTCACCTAAAGGAATCAATGAAGAACAAGGTGATGATGACTAACAAGGATTCTTAAACCAAGTTTATGTTTAAAACCAAAATCCGGAATATAATTAAACTTTCGCAACTTTGCAAGGAAGCTTGATTTTTCTATTGGAAATGGAAATGGGCTTCAAGAAAGTGCAGGATGCATTGGGCACATGATAAATACCTCCTCCAAAGTGGGGTGCATGACTAGTGCACAAAAATGTCAACACCATGTGTCAACTAACAATGCCAATTGTAATGTTAAAAAACCTAGTCTACTAATTTCACAACTCACAACTAGTAGGTCCAATTGTTGTACAATCAAAATGTGAACTATTTTTTAAAAATAATCTTTTTAAAAGTGATGCAAGCATGAACATGTTGAAAGATTGTCCACAACCATTTAAAAATGGCAACCAAAGTATTGAATACTTATTATCCACCAAGTTTTAGTCTCCTTTTGAGGCTATGGGTTTGTTTGAATGTCTCAAAAATACAACCCTTTACAATTTTTTGGGTAGTTTTTGGTACAAAATACCACCTAATGCAATGTTAAATGTGTCACAATAAAAATATAAAATTACAATCTTGTAATAATGAATAAACACCAAAATACTTGTCTTGTAAAACAAATACCTCTTATGCATGTAAAATTATTATAGTATATATATATATATATAATATAAGTTGATATGTACGTATGAGATGCATCTTTTGAATATCTTATTGGCCCAATTACATATATTGATGAACCCCTAGAATGCTAAGAGTGTGCTGAAATTTAACAATTTGTTGTCCATGTAACAAAATACTTTGATTTTTGTGTGAATGGATGAAAATCACCTTTTAATGTGTTTAACATCATCTATTATAATGTCCTATCTATTTACATTTTAAATTAATCCTCTTAAAGTTGTAGTCGTATGGTTTACAAGTGGGCCCTAGACTTTCAAAATACTTAGAAAATGTGATTTCTTTTCACCAAATACTAAAAATTTCTATAGATTTGAATGCAAAGTGGGTAGAAAATTGTCACAAATCATGTGGTTTGAATGTTTTAAGATCTTAACACATATAAATTATGCAATTTGTATGCATGGGTGGGAAGGTTGGTGGAAATGTCTTAAAGTGTTGTGGTATTTTAAAATACCAGAAGACTGCAATACCTTTATCATTTTTGAAACACTCAAACAAACCGACCTTTGATGGGATTTAAAGTGGTTTTTTTACCATTTTCATAAACAAGTTCATGTTCATCCCCATGGACACCCAACAAACCATGGGGCCTTAATTATTAGGCGACAATAACACAAGGAGAACTTGACATTGTCTATGGGAGAGTTCAAGTTGAGATTATAGATCAACACAATGGGGGCTCACATGATTTGGTAATTGACATCTAGTAGGCACAACATTGGTTTCATATTTGAATCATTAGTAACAAATGTTTGATACATATACAGAAGACCCTTAATTAATCTTGTCAAAGTCACTAGTCTATCTACCATTTGACCAACTTGATGCCATAATTGATTTTGAACTTGACTACAATTCATGCACTAATGGAAAAGAAGAACCACATTTTTTTCACATGGGATTAATATCATTTGCATAGATTGTACTAGATGATGAACAAATTCCTTACTTGTCAAAAGAAGATATGCCCTTGTCATGCAATGTGGTTGATAGTTCATACCAAGAGCATGTGAGGAAATGGGTCTCTTTTCAAATACTCTAAGTCCCTTTTCACCAAATTTTCAAAGCTCAATTGAAACATCAAAAGTAACCTCTTCTTGAATGTTGTGTATGAACTAGAGATTTTCAATGCACAATTTATGTCACTTTCCAAGAAATATTTCCTTCAAAACTGAGTCACACCTCTTGTTTCGGCTTTAAGCTTCAAGTTCCAATTCCTTGCAAACAAGAAATGATGCAAGGAAGTAAGATGACCAAGACAAGGGCGTAAAATGACAAAACGATCAAGGTTTGGGTCGAGCTCACTTGAAAACATTGATGAAACGTTTGAGCATCTAAGCTTTGAGTTTTTGAACTTGAATGAGCTTTTGTGTGTCTTGAATGTTTTGAGCATGAACTTTTAAAACATCCCAAGTGCAGGTCTTGTGCATCCTAAGCATGAGCTCCTATGCATCTTGAATGTCCTAAGCACGAGCTCCTTGAGTTTCATTGCTCCAACTTCCTACACACAAGAAAGGATGAAAGGGAACAAGACAACAAGACACAAGATTGAGAAACAAACATAAGAACACAAAAACAACTAAAGCCTTAAATCAAGACTCATAATCTTGTTCACCTAAAGAAGGTGTCGACTCCAAGCTCTAAGCTTTGAGCTTCACCACACCAATTCTATCACTCCAACTTCCTTCACACAAGAAATGATGAAGGGGAACAAGAGGATGCATAACACCAACCACTATAAGCATGAGAACAACATCATAAGAACAAGGAAAAATGAAATGAGCATGACCATGAAGGGGTATAAAAACATTTTGCTCACCTAAAAGCAATGTTAAAAAAGAAAATGGTATCTTGTAGGGTGATGGTGCAAAACATAAACAAAATAGGGAGTTGCACAAACAAGCAGCTACCCCAAACTCCTAACCTTGATATGATTCCACAAATTTTACATAGCCCTAAAAGTTTGCACAAGGTTGTGTAAGTACATTTTTTTTATTTTGCATGACCTACATGTAAATATAAATATTAAAAGAAAACATACACACTAAGCACGTAATTGTAAATGCCAAAAAAATGGTGTAAATGTAAATGATTTACACTTAACACAGATTTTACATAACATATATATGGCTATTGACACTTACATAGACAACAATAGTCAAGACCATTGTTTATAGTTATTGTGTATATTTGAATACCTACTAATGTGAATATTGAATTATGATTTCATCTTGCAAAGATAGTCCAATCCTTGACCAACTCTTGGTTTACATAACTATTTTAACAATACACATCATTCACATGTCAATATTTGTACTATTGGTAGTAATAGTTGTATACAATAGAATTGCCCATCATTGAACATGTACCTATCACCAAACGATTTTCAATATTTTTTTCATTCCTTAACCAAATTGAACAATTTTTGTGTCATTGGATGTGCAAATTTTTGAAAACATCATACTCATTTCATCCTAGTATTGGGTCTAAGACTGATTTTTGGCTAGTATGAAGCAGATATACACCTGATATTGAGATTGATATAAAATTGGTGCAAGGTTGATAATACTTTAGGTTCCTACTAAGTTGGTATAAGTATAAGGCTAATATTACCTCAATTCATACCAGATTGATAGGGTTCTTCTACCAGCATTGATACCAAGTGTAGATTTATATACCAAACCAATTAGTCACTACCAATTTTGATACCCATATTAATACCAAGGATGACCATGCATACTTGCACAAGATTGGTTAAGGCCAATGTCAAATTCAATGTTTCTTTTACTAGTGAATTTTCGCTAGATTTTGACTTGAAAAATATGATTTTCAAGCAATACAAAGGATTTTTCATGGAAAAAAAATGACCCAAATTCGCCCGAATTTGAAGATTTTTTTGTCAAATTGCCAGATTTTTATGATAAGTTCCAATAGGTAGCCAAGAATATAGAAGGATTATGTTTTTTTCTACTTTCATATCTAGTCGCAACTAATCCTCCATCTTAGATTCCTAGCGCCACTTCAACCTGGGGGCCATTAAATCGGCTATGGGTCTTTATTGTAAACAGTACAATACTTGTCTATAATAAGTATTGTCTGTTCTTTGCTTGATTCATTTTTTTGTGAAAAACATGGATGATGCCCACACATAAAATTTGGATCATGTTATGCACACTTTTGGGTGTGTAATAGACACTAAGAGATGTAATATGCCTCCTGGTGTCCGTTACATACCCAAATGTCTATAATAGGACACAATGTTTTTGTTTGGGTAGCACCAAGATGTGTCTGGTCATCACTAGACATGTAACTTGATGTAATTAAACAATAATCTATGTAATTGTTTAATGATTTACTTGTTAATAGGATTTCATAATTTAATTGGGTCATGGTGCATTGACTTTCACATATTAATTTATGTGAAAGTCATGTGCACCATGTGTTTAGTTTCCTTTTAATTATTTTATGTGAAATCACATGGGGGGCCATGTCTTTAATTTCCTTTTGATTATTTTATGTGAAATCACATGGGGGACCATGTCTTTAATTTCTTTTTTATTATTTTATGTGAAATCACATGGGGAACCATGTGATTTATAAATTTTAGGAAATTTCTTGTTTAATTTCCTTTTGGATAGTATTTAAAAGGGTGTTTGTGACCTTTGGGAAGACCTTCACTTGATACAAAATTGTTGTATGAATGCAAAGTTTGATGGAATATAATTGTGAAGGGAATTGAGGTTTTTGTTTTGAAAGGGTTTGGTGTTGTTTATGTTTAGTTCATGGGAGGAAAATGGTGCAACATACTAGTTATGCATAAACAATAGAAGGGTGAGAAGATATTTCTGTAGTCAAGAACATAGATTTCCATATCTATGTAATAAACATACATAGTTTTGGTCCTAAACCCGTTTGTGATCCACAAACACATCTTGGTTGAGCAACTGCATAGCCAAGGAAAAAATAAACAAACAGCACCCATTGACAATTTACATTTCCAACTAACCATAGATAGCTGGGGATGGAGGAGCCAGATCCTTCTCTCCAAACATGAGGGGTTTGCATTGAAATTCAGGGATATTTAATACTAATAAATACATTCATTAAATGTTCAAATAAGTTACCAGTTATATTGGAACAACTAGATTGTATAGTATAATCAACGAAAGTCTAAAAAAATAATTGTACCTCTCTATCCTAAATATTAACTATGTAGAAAGTAAACTCAAGACATATTGTTGTGTGTATTATTTATAATAATGGTTCCAGTCCTCAACTCATATTGTAAATTCTGAAGTGGTTGTTATTGTGGGTGCCAGTTGGACTTTAAAGTTTTAAGGGAAAGCACCTTTGGAAGTTGGGCCTATTTTGAAAAATTAATGTTTACCAAAAACTGGGTCCACAATTGGGCAAGAAGCCACATGTTACTCTGTCAAAACTACATGAGAAGCCAATTAGGTATATCGGAACATAATCCTATTGCCGATCATGCACGTTTTATAATCTATTTTTAAAAACCTTGCTTTATATAGTAGAACCTGTCTAAAACAATATTGTCTAATTCAATAACCTCCATAATTCAATATCTGCACCCAGTCCCAACGTTGGGCCCATACTCAATTCAATAAAACTCTCTAATTCAATATTCAATAACTTTTTGCGGTCCCGAAAATTTTGTAATTCAATACAACCTACAAAACACAAAAAAAAAAACTACAAAATCGCTACAAACCTCCCTAAACTAGCTAGAAAAAGTCATTGATGTTCTTCTGCACCATTTGGCGGGTTATAAACATGCTGACCTTTTCTTGCATGCGTCTCAATGACGAGATAAACACGACATTATCGCCGTCTTGCTGGAGCGAGAAAGTCTCTAGGGACTGCAACATGTTGCTGGCTTCCTTAGTCGACACTGGAGCGACTTCTTGACTATCGTCCTCCTCGTTAGCATCATCAACTTGAGTGCCTTCTGGCTGAGGGAGATGACCATCAATGATTTCGTCAATCGTTGGTATGTAAGAGACAATATCCTCATCCGGATAGGTGAGAAGGCTCCTAATGTCCATCAGATTTTTGTAGCATAGCCTGGTAATATGTAACTCTAACTTGTCAATGACGTCCTTGTCAATGAAGTCCTCCTCAATCGATGCTGCCTGCCCAAGGCCTTCTATCGTGCGGATTTGGCAGTGCCTATAACAATTCTGGATAGTCGCAATCTTGACATCTATTGCCTAGACAGGAATAGCGAGCCGAATGGCTTGCAACACGTCAATTTTTTCTGTTTGGTCAACGCCGTCCTGAAGGCGATGCAACAGGAGACAGTTGAAGCGACGGTGGTAATAGGCCTTAAAATTGCAGATGATGCTGGATCTTGGACATCATATTGGGAGGAAGGTATAAGACACGTGTGTTTCTCAGCTGGACTTTGCGGTTAACAACATGAAGGTCAAATGCATTCAGCCATTCCAAGAAGATGATTTGCATCATCCAAGCCTTTGCATTGCTTCGATAAATGCAGCCCAGGCTGCCAAGGTTAACGTTTTTGAAGCAACGGGGATTTTTGTATTTTCCGATGACCTAAAGGGGGAGCTTGTCGGAACCGTCTCCGTTACAGCAAAGAGCCAAGGTGAACCGCTCTTTGTTCTGTTTGCACCCCTGAAATTGCTTTCTTGCGAGGGAATTATCAGCCTGGAATTGAAAATGTTTAGCCAAGGTCAGCATCAGAAAAAGGTGAAGACCTAGACGCAGATCACAATTAGACAGCAGATGTCCCAAACCTGCATGCGGAATAAAAGGCTACTTTCATCCATATTATAGATGTCCTTCCACGCATACTGGTCCAGCAGTTGGCGGATTCTTGGGAGGGCTAGGTTGATGGCATTCATGTCTACGGAGCCACTCTCACCAAAACAATAGAAAGATTTGATTCTGTGGCGAAGCTTGAATGTTTCCAGCCAACCGTTTGAGAACTCAAATAGTTCATGGCCAGGATGCAGGCGATCCAAGATCTTTGCGGCATTCTCCTTGATGAGATCCCTAGAGATTGGGATGTGTTCTTGGTTTGCCATGATCCATTCAGCAAGTGTTTCTTCCATCACAGGGAACTTGACAGTCCACTGGTGCTTGTTCTGAATGTTGGGATCCTCATCACGTCTGAGTAGCTCAGCTGAACGCTTCAGGGTCTGAGAAATCGTAGGCTGGCTGACGTCGATGTTGTGCTTTAACTTGAACCAGCGCTAAAGCTCAGCCTGCAAAAGTGTAGGGTTGCGTTTTTTGTGGTTGCACAAAGCAATGCGGACCTCGTCCGTCATTGTCGTGTATTTCCTACCTTTCTTCGGCATGGTGGGTTGTTGGGGGCGTGCGAGTACGTGTGTGTGTGAGGGGGGTGTTGACGGAGAAACAACCTTCACGAAGGTTCCAACCGCCTATTTCAAACCTGTCCCTCCCCTTCCCCCAAGCCCCCCCCCCCCACCCCTATTTATACCGTAATAAGAAGAGGCTTAAAATGGCCCAGTGTATGACCCTACCTAATTCAATAACCTCTCTAATTCAATATCGACCCCCCGGTCCCAGCAGTATTGTTTTAGACAGGTTCTACTGTGCATACCTGGATCACCAATGCCTGCAAGGCAGTGTTATCCTACACAAATTAACATGAACACAATTTGTTAGTGTAGTTGCAGGTTGGTTCACATAGCATAATGTTGGTAAGCATTTCAAAAAACGTAATGCCCATTGCATTTTATAAAATGCCTGCCAACAATTTTTACTTTTATTCCTGTGACACCCAGCTGGTGTGCCCGTCGGGTATCAGGGGTTTTTGGTAGAAAAATCCATGGTTGTGTAAAGCCCACCCTCTCAGGTTTTACCTTACACATAACCCCCACCAGCGTTTTCTTTCAATTTCCTGATGGAGCCAGGGTGGAGAGCATCTCTAGACAGATTTTGTCAGGTTGGCAGCATTATTTCAAAGAAATCTTAAAACTGCAACCAGGAGACATAAATGTGGCGACACCCTCCCCGAAAAAAAACCAATTTGGTGTCGCTTTTAGGCGATTTTCAGTGAAAAACCCCCTCTTTTCCCCTTTGTATTGGTAGTAAGGTTTTTTAAATGTCAAAATCTGGTGATAATTCGCCAGAAAAAGATACTTATGCCCTTGGAGCTGCGTCCAATGCACTGATAATCCCAAAATTATAGTTGCACCTGTGTCACAGGTAGGTACTGTAAAAGGGCTGTAGCGTGAGACCTGTCCAAACCATATTTTATGAAGGAGAAAAGGTTCATTATCGCCATATTTTGAAAAAACTAAAGTTGAAATCGCCATATTTAAACCATAGGTTGTTTTATGTCGCCAGTATAAGGCAGGGTTTGAAAAAACTTCTACTTGTATCCCTGACCTCTAGCCAAATTTGGCAAAGTCCTTTTGTGGATGATCAGCGGGTCCACATACCTCACAAATTTGAAAAAGGAACCCTGGAAGCAAGCTCGAGCAGCAAGAAGGCAAGTGTTAAATGGGCCAAGGGTCTTTGTTCCCAATTTGCCAGCAGCACAGAAGGGACCGCCACAAGTTTTTCTCCCTGCCCCTTCCCTTTGTCCATTTAAGATGTAAGTACAACAAAAAATCATGTTTATAACCTGTTTTCAGGTTATGAACATTAACATGGCTTGTTTATAACATGAAATGTTAAAACTGTAGCATACCTAAAGTCTAAAATGTAATATACCCTTTAGTACCCATAACATGGCATGTGGTCGTCGGTACAAAAGATGTCTACACATCACCCAAATTTAGTTCCGAAATTATTAAATGGGCAAAACGCAGACACAGTAATGAAGAACGTGACAATACTGTGTGCATTAAAGATCCTTGGCCTATTTAACATTTTCCCTGCAAGAATTACTGAACGGGTACAGGAACCTGCGCTTATTAGGAGCTGAGTTCCCATCCCAGATCGGAGCCTGTAGGACTCTTTTTTTTTTGTCTGCTCTTTTCTCGATCCATCTTTGTGAGAGAAAGATGGATAATGCCCAGACACAAATTTTGGTCCTGTTATGCACACTTTGGCCATGTAATAAACACTAATACGCCTCTTTGTGTCTCTCACACACCCAAAGAGTGTATAATAGGGCAGAAAATTTGTGTCTGGGCAGCATAGAGATGCGTCTGATGATAGTACCAAAGCATCACGAGAGAAATACTGAAATACTGATAATAGAGATGTAAGTAACGCAAGGAAAAGACAGTACCTGAACCCTGAGTTTGGTCATAAACGGGGTGAGTTCAAAAAACAGGGGCAAAAAAGTACATTAGCATTCAAGGGGGTGTGAAACTCATAAAACCATCAGTTTTGTTGGTAATTGAGTTTCATCATGTCTTTTTTGTTTTTCTGAGCGCCTCCGTTGCACCTACATATATTTTCACTGATCCTACCTGTACAGCTATTATAATACTATACATTAAATGTATTAGTGTCCATTAAATGCTGAGTTTCAACATTTCATACCCAGATATAATAAAATTTTCTTACTTTGCGACAATCTTTTTCCAATTTTGTGATGTAGCCAAGGTGGCTATCATCTCGAAAGTGATTTAGCCAAATTTGGACACATGTACTAATCAGCCTTTTTTTGGCAAAAAAATCGCCAAAAGGTGACACTGCCCAAATTTTCTGGCGAAAATCCCCTTTTTTCTTAAGATCAATTCACCAGACTGCGCTCCTTTTTAAGGAGGGAGTCACCACAAGTACGCCTACTGGTTACACTTTTAAAACTCCTGGAAAAAGTATCACCAGTTAGGCCAATTACGACTCAATCTGTGCAGGCATAGTCACCAATACTGTGACACTTTAGAAATGAAAAAAAAACGACTGGCACTGATATGAAAGTAGGAAAAAATCAAAATCTTTCTAGATTTTTGGCTGTCTATTGGAACTAATAATAAAAATCTGGCGATTGGTAAAAATTTTCGAAATCTGGCGAGTTTGGGCCATTTTTTTCATGAAAAATCCTTCCTAAAGGTCGAAATCATATTTTTCAGGCAGCTTTTTGGCGAAAATTCGCCAGTGAAAGAAACGCTGCTTTAAGGATACCACTGAAAAAGGGTGTGGGGGTGAAAGGGTTTCCAAAGACTTACTTTAGACACTTCTTCAATGACACCTATTCCTGATTTCACGTCCTCCACACTCATAGATCTATGGATTCCTTTTACTCCTTTTATCCACATGTGTTGTTGACAAAATGAACTTATAGGCCTTGGGCACTCTCACGAGTCAGGACATCATCCTACGGCTATTGATTTCTTCCAGGGAGCCTTCCTGTCTAAATATAAAAGTTAAGTAGGCAAGACGCTAAATTACCCCACCCCACCCCCATCGAGCTCTGTCCGGTGCATGTTCCTCTTGTCTTCTTGCACATGTTTTGCAGCCCTGCATGCTTCTGCATAGAACCACGCAGCACAGTTCTACATGTTCTTCTGTTCAGCAAAATAACAGAAATTAAAAGAACATTAGTGTTCTTTGTTCTACTTGCTTTAATTTTTGTTTTTACTGCGACCCATGAGATACGAAATCTGAGCTTCCCACACATGGAACATGACACTATCCACTGGCATAGATTCAGGCGCTGAATAGGATATGATTTCTTTTATATTCAAACCAGATTTTTATGATAAAAGTTCCAGTAGGTAGCCCAAGAATTTAGAAGGATTCTGGTTTTTTTTTATAAATAAAAATAAATATATATATAATCTTCATTTCTTGTATGTAGCCAAATCTGGCTAAACCATCTTACAGATTATTGCCACTTCAGCTCCATCACAAAAATTGCCCCCAAAAAAAAACCCTGGCACCTATCATATAAGATATTATCAAAGTATTTGTGCAATATTTTACATTCCTACACGAGTGCGGGTTGGACCAATAATAATAATAATAATAATAATAGTAATAACAACACGACAATAAGAATAATTTCTCAGTACTCAAGTAAGCAAGGTTCTAGTCGATTTCATACAATGATCGTACTTGTTCGGTAGGCTTGTTTTGTGACTCTTACAATCATTGGTAGTTCATTGGGTCTTGAAATTGTGGGCCATAGCTGACGTCAAAACAATAGTATATATATACTAGTTTGAACCCCCTGCCTAATGCACAGGTGTGTGTGTATTTGCTCAAGGGAACCAAAAGAAGGCAATCAAGTATGGATGAAGTGGCAAAGCCGTTCTGGAAGCTATAATTGTAAGATTCTTTTTTTTGTGTAATATATTATATTCTTATTTCCATGTGCATTGTATGAATGGTTGATTAGTGGGTGTGGTATGTAGAAAAAAATGAAGGCTAGGAGTCCTTCACTTATTGAGATTGCAACAATAGGATTAAAATCTGAATAGAAACTGGCAAAAGCAGTTAGCATCTGTCTATATTCTTCATACCAAAATCATTTATTTGATGGGATGCACTTGGAATGGGTGTTTTTTGTAGGCTTTGTATTTTAGGGGTTATGCAAACTGGCCTTTAGATGAAGATTCCTTCTTGATGTGATCCATTTATACATAATAGAAACCTAGTAGGCTCTCTAGGAAATAGGTTAAGTATAATGGTATATTAATTGGTAATAATATATTTAACCATCATGTTATAAATTAACCATGTTTCTAGCCACAATAATAATTGTCTTTGGTCATGTTTAGCCTAGACTTAATAGTGTGTGAATGATTTCAGATGTTTGAACATGTATATGATTTCAACTATTAATAACCAAATTATATAATATTAATTAATATTATACTAGTATTAAATTATGATCTTGATATTCCTATGTCATTAATAAATTTAGTTTAAATGTTAACAAACAATGGGATAATATGTCAAATTATATGTGTAATTTAGATGTACTAGCATATTATCAATTAAAAAAAAAGGTTTAAAATTATATTATCATGTTATTCAATATGAGTTGCAACCAAATATTATATAGAAATCAATCAATCATTATGTTGGGAAATCAAATTGACAACATTGATAATGTGAATGTTGGGGTAAATTTCATTGGTCTATTTGAATCCAATGCATGACATTACAAAATATTGAGGTGGTGGCCAAGAATATGACACGCTATATGTCAATTTAAGACTTTTAAATTCACTTATTGAACACGTTGAGACTTAAATTAACATTTAATTAAAGGTGGATGTAGAATTTGGCCTTTGCCATCATGGGGAATCCATTGAAATAATAATGTAAAGTGGTGAAACTACAATCCTTAAGCAATAAATAAACCATTTTCATGAAAACAATGTTAAGGAAATCGAGTGCAAATTAATTTTACTTTCCAAACCAATTATTATCACTTACTAACTCTATTACAACTACTCATATAAATTTAATAGAATTAGATCTCAAAATTGGTAAAAAATATTAATTCATAAATTACATTTTATAATTTGTTTTTTACATTTAAGGTGGATGATTTTACCCTTAAACGTTAAAACATCTGGATGCATGTGAGCAACATTAACATGATTAATAACATAAGTAAGCATACACATGATATAACTATTTCAATTATTTTATCAATTCATGCACCACTAACCTATAAATAGGATCCAACTCCTAATCTTTTATTCCCCATCTATCAAGCGATCCAACATGTTACAAAAAAAATTTAACAATTGTAATTAGTGCAAAAATTGGATTACTCACGAGCTGGGTTTTATAGAAGAGTCTAAAACCAAATTCAATAGAGTTATGCATCCTCATTTAAAGCAATGTAGTAGATCTCCACCCTCCGCCCCCCCCCCCCCCCAAAGCATTTGCTTACATAACATGTCCTATATTCCTCAACAACACATAAGCTACCTTAAAAACACTAAAAGTTTTTTATAGCTTCTCTTCAACCTTTTCCTAGCTCATCTGAATCACCTTTTGTTGCTCCTTCCACAAGCCCCATGTAATCAAACCTAGCCAACACCAGCCATAAACACTTTAAATTGAATATTTTCTTCCAGGGTTCATTAGATTCCAAGTAGCAATGTTGTTAACATTACTTTAAATGGTAATATATCTTAAACCTATCTTACATATTTGAGACTTCAAGGTAGTAAAACAATCTTGTCTAGAAAAAGCAAATGGAGGTGGAGATTGCTTAACAACAAGTAGAGTTTTTTTATCTGTTAATAGTTAATATTTTAATATTTATTAGTATTCAAATTAAATTAAAATAATTAAATTGATGTTATCAAGTTTAGACTTCATATTCAATATGATCAATTTATTCAATTAGATATAATTCATTTATGATTCATTTATACATAATAAGAACTTAGCAAGCTCCCTAGGAAATAGGTTAAGTATATAAATCACATATAACAAGTAGTAATTATTTAACCATCATGATGTTTAGCAATGTTTCTAGCCACAATAATAATTGTCTTTGGCCATGTTTAATTAATTGTATTTTATTTAATTAATTCTAGACTAAATTGTTAACTTTGGACTTTTTTAAAAAATTGGTGGTTAAGATCAAATTTTCTAAACAAAACATTGGAAAAATCTCTTTGGTGGATCATTTAATGAGGTAAGAAAATGCAATACAAATTATAATTGTTATGTAATAGCATGTTATTAATAGAAAACAAAAAAAATTTTAATTATATTATTACATTGTAATTTAATTTTTCATTGAATTCCAATTGAATATTATTATATAAAAATCAATCAATCATTATACTGGGAAATCAAATTGACAACATTGTAAGTGTTGGGGTAAATTCATTGGTTTATTTGAATCCAATGCATGACATTACAAAAGATTGAAATGGTGGCCAAGAATATGACACATTTTGTATGTCACTGTAGGACTCTTAAATTCACTTATTGAATACCTTGAGACTTTTAAATAGTGCATCATTAACTTATTAGCTAGACTCTTGGACTCTTCTTCAACGAATTTACCATGTGTCCACAAGAAACAAAATCTAAGGTAAGGAAAAACATTTAATAACATTGGATGTCTTGAGGGTGCAATTCTAGTGGCACACCCTAAATTAGTGTTAAAGACTTATTAGTGGGACAAGCACACCAATACATTTAATTAGAGACTGATGTAGATTCTAGCCTTTCCCATCGTGGGGAACCCATTGAAATAATAATGTAGAGTGGAGAAATTACAATCCTTGAGTAGTAAATAAGCCATTTTTATGAAGGCAATGTCAGGGAAATTGAGTGCAAATTAATTCTACTTTCCAAACCAATTATTATCACTTATTAACTTTACTACAACTATGCATATAAATTTAAATAGAATCAAATCTCAAAAGTTCATGTAGAAGGTAATGAAATAATAAAGAATAAATTATTTCCTTTCAAAGGAATATCCTATTACTGTTTACAACTGTCATTCATCACTCATTTAATGTATAATGTGTGTACATGTGGAAATGGAACACACACATTCCTATTTATAGTGTGAATAGGACCATCAAGTTAATATACTAGGCTTTACTAGGCCTCCAAAACTTCATTATAGCCTAGTGCCAAGTTTAAATCATTAACCTCCTTGAAGCCTTGCAACCTTAAATACCATAAACCTTAATTTACCTCTAAATCCTCAAAACAATAAACCATATTCTTATAAAACTTTCCATAAAACCTAAACCCTAATTGTGCAAAAACCTTCCTTAAAACCCTAATTGTGCAAAAACCTTCCTTAAAACCCTAAACCCTAATCCTCCAAAACTTTCTTTAAAGCCCTAAACCCTAATCCTTTAGAAGCTTCCTTAAAGCCCTTAAATGCCCTTATACATCAAAATCTTCTTAAAATCTCAACATTAAACCATAATCTTCCAAAAGTTTTCCTAAAACCCTAAATCCTCCAAGCTTTCAAACCCAAATTGTGCCATAACACAAAATTCCATCCTTAAACCTAAATCCATGATACACTCAAACCAAAAACCCTAAACAAAAAACCTTTAAAACCACATTACATAAATAAACCTAAAAGCCCAAAATCTCAACCTCTTTAGTACTCCTACCTTATACCCAAAAACATAACACCTTTTAGATAGGTTATAAAACAGTAAAGAGTAATAATTCATAAATTACAATTTTTATTATTTTATTTTCTAAACCTTCAAGGTGGATGCTAGATATTTTATTCCCATAAAGAAAAATCATCCATAATTTTCATTATATATTTCCTTAACCATGGATAATTTTTTTCCCACAAAAAAAATTTATCCTTATTGTCATGTATTTATCCTTGAATGTGGATAATGTTTTTTTCCCAAAAAAAAAAGTATCCTTACTTTTCATTTTTTTACTTGAATGTGAATTATATTTTTCCACAAAATAAAAAATCCTTATTCTTCACATTTTTTTACATCCAAAAGGCGTGGTATTTTTCCACAATCAAAAATTCATCCAACTTCTAGATGTTGTCATCATTAAATATCCATCTTTTTTTTGACAAAAAATTGACCCGACAAATAACGTCATGTTGACATCTCTCTTATTGGATAGAAAATAGTTTCATCCAAAAGTTGGATGAAACTTGAAGTCAGGACGGTAGTTAGGGTTGCATCTCCCTCTCAGTCGCTTCTTGTCTCCTCATTTTTCTTGTTCCCTCCATCTTTTTCTCTTGCACTCTTCTTTTGTTGCACTATTCCTTTCACCGCCTTTTTCTTTATCAAGGTCTCCTTTTTGTGTCCTTTCTCATTCACAACGTCTCTCTTTCGCGATCTTTCTCACTCACAACCTTTTTCTTTTCGTGTCTTTCTTTCATCTCAGAATTACTCATTTCATCTTAAGGGTACTCGGTGAAGCCGAACTTGATAGGCAGGGCATTGAGGACTTGGTGAATGTGAACGTGAAAAGATATCAAGGTGAAGTTGACCATTTGACACTACGAACAAGAGCACTTAGCATCGTGAAGTAGAGCATTCAACAATGCTCCCCCAACTCCTCCACTAGCAAGTAAGATTTCCAATTTCCAATGATGGTAATTTAGGGTTTTGGGAACCAAATATTTTGAAGACCTTTTCATAAACACTTTCTTCACCACACACAGACCACAAATAGGTAAACACTATTCCCTTTCATGCTCCTTTGTTGCCTTGTGTAAAACAACAATGATAATTTTTTCCCAATCTCATTTGGTTGTCCAAATTTACATTCCATTTACATCATTTCTTCCATGTATTATTTGTGTTTATACTTCATTTTCTTTGCATTTGTGTCTGGGTGTGTCTATGTTTTCGTGTGTGTTTATTTGTGTATGTGTGTCTCTATGTGTGGGTTTGTTGGTGTGTGTCCGTGTGTCTATGTGGGCCTATTTGTATATTTGTGTCTTTATGTTTTTGTGTGTTAGTTTGTCCATGAGCATTTGTGCGTGTCTATGTGTGTCTTGAATTCTTATATCCACTCATCTATGTATCTATGAAGGATTATTTGGCTATTTGAATGTCCTTGTGATAGCTTACCATTATACTTCTACTTGTGGATCATATTTGTGTATTATGTGTGTGTGCCTATTTGTCCATGTCTATTAAACTCTTCAATCTGTGTCTGCAATTCCTTGTGTCCTTGTACTTCTAACTATATTTCATTATCATACACATTCTTATCACACATCTTTAATACAAGCAATGTGTCAAGCAATGTTAGAAATATTTCCATTAGCATTTCCCCTGTTATTGTCTATCAAAGTCCATCAATTGGTGTAGATGGTTTGAGTGTTATCCATCTCCAATTTTCTTATGTCCATGCCAGTATAAATCTTGATTTCTATAATCAAATCATGTACTTTGTGTCTTGGTTTCTACACTAGTTTGAATACTATTATGAAATAGTGCAACTTGAACATGAATATATGCATTCAATTACATCCATAGTAATCATAGTTCTAAATACATCTCTCCACATGACTACATGCCAATTTTGCACATTATATTCATATTTTTGTTCATTATTTATGAATACAATCTAGAATTCTATGAAATAAATCCAAAGTGTTTCACAAGTAGCATAGGAAAAGCACTAGGAAGACAAATTTGAAAAAATGGCGACAGAAGCACTTTAAGTTCTCGAACACATTTCAATTTCATATGTGATAACAGTGAGATGATGCATGGAGAAACACCTAGTAGTTGCCAGGCGTTTCTCATGAAGATGCATTGAAAAACATTTAGTAGCTACCAAATGTTCTCACGAAGATGCTTTGAGAAACACTTGGTGGCTGCTAAATGTTTCTAACAAAGATGCACTGATAAATGTTTGGTGATTGCCAAACGTTTCTCAAGAAAATGCACTAAAAAACGCTTAATGGCTGTTAAGAGTTTTTCCAGAGGATGCATTGAGAAATGTTTGGCAACCACCAAGTGCTTCTCCAGAAGCTAGACTTAGAAACGTTTGGCGGCCACCAGGCATTTCTGGTGTAGATGCATAGAGAAACACTTGGTGGTCACTAAGGGTATAGTAAGAAAATGCATTAAAAAACGCCTAGCAACTGCCAGGCTTTTGTCTAGAAGATGGATTGAAAAACACCTAGTGCCCATCAAACATTTCTCGAAAAGATACACAGAGAAACACTTATTGGCCACTAGATGTTTCTCTAGAAAATAGATTGAGAAATGCCTAACATGCATTTTTCAAAAAGATACACACAGAAACACCTAGTGGCCACTAGGTGTTTGTCCAAAAAATAGACTGAAAAATGCATAACAAGCATTTCTTAAGAAGATACATAGAAAAATGTTTGGTAGTCGTTAAGTGTTACTTTAGAAGATCTAGACTGAAAAATGCTTAACATGTGTTTCTCAAAAAGATACACAGAGAAACACATGGCGGTCACTAGGTGTTTCTCAAGAAGTTCTAAATTGAGAAATGCCTAGCGATCACCAGGTGTTTTTTAAGATCATGAAGTCCAAAATGCTTGGAAATTGCCAAGCATTTCTCAAAATGATGCATTAAGAAATGCCTATTAGCTTCTAGGCATTTTTCAAGAAGTTGCATTAAGAAACGCCTGGCAACCACTAGGTGTTCCTAAAAAAATGCATTGAAAAACGCTTAGCGGCCACTAGACATTTTTGAAGATGATGCAATGAAAAATCGTTAATAGTTGCTTGGTGTTTCCTTGTTAAAATAGTTAATGGACAAGGCTGATTGTTGCTTGTGATAGGTACATTCCACCATTGATGAAAAAGGTTGTCAACGAGTACTTCGACATGCACAATATGTATCTAGAAGTTAAGCTCAGAATATGGTCCCTCATTTCAAAAATAACTGCTTGGGTGACAAGGCTGCTAAACCAGCCTGATACATTCATTGAGTTCCATTTTATTAAGTACGAAAACCAAGATTTAGTGAAGAAGATGCCCATCCAAGATATGAAGGTATGGGCTCATGACTTAGACATGGTTGTCATCATGTTAAAGGACCAATGAAAGAAGCAATTAGTGGGCTTCATTTGCTCAATAAACTGAATCAGCGATGATCTTGCCTCGATGTTAGTTGAAAAAGGTTTTTTTTTTAAAAACATGGGGGACAAAACATCACATGACATCATTGTTAAATGGAATGAGCTCATCAAGCTCCTAAAGATTGAAAAAGATGAATCGCAAAAGGATTTTCAAAAGGGTTCAAACCACGCATTTACGAACTTCAAGGGGTCTAATGGCCCTCGCTTAACAAAAACAAAAAAGGAGAAAACAGAAGCTGAGAAGAAAGAAAAGATCCTAACAAAACTAGTTATTGGGAAAGAAGATAAAGGATTCGACACAACAAAGTGCTGACTCATCAATGACACGTTGAACAATGAGTTTTTAGGTTGTTTTCTTTTTGGAAATGACTTGCTTCCAAGTGTTTCCATTGATGATCATCGTTTCAAGAGAGCACCTCACAACATTGTTGATCATCCATTCTTGGATATCCACAATAATGAGATTTTTTTTTAAATCACAAAATATAATAAGTTTGACACCAAAGTCCCCATTTTTGCGATCCTCAAGGACCCACATAATGTCGACCATATCACTCCTCACAAGCCGAAGAAGTGAAAGGATATTTAGGACAATTAGTTTTTTATTGTTGGCGAGCAACACACAATTGCTGCTATGAAGGTGTGTTAGTTCCATCCCTAATTCCTTGTGTTTCATGTTTTATGTTGTGTGATGAGAATTCCAAAATAATAACTTGAAAGCAGAATTTCATTTTTTGGATTTAACAAGAACTTGTAAACAACCCCAATATAAGGCCTCGAGTTCAAGAGATCTACAACAACTTCCAAATTATTGTAGTATGGGACACAAACTTCGTGAAAATTTGCAAGTTCTCCAAAATATTAAACAACAAGGATTGTGACCTTAGCAAAAAGCCTTCATGTAGGGAAAATCTCGCACATGCACGAAGGATATGGGACACATACCAAAGGCTTCATCCAAATTTGGATGTGTTTCTTTGACATACTGAAGAATACAAGGTATCAATACCAAACGATTAATTTCCATACAAAGTTATGATATTGTATGTTTTTCAATCATATTTCTAAGTTTTGTCGTGGTTATGAAATGTGTTGCAAAAATTTGAAGAAACACTCAAGCCTATTTTGAATGTTGAATCAACAAAGGAATGCATGAATATCTTTTTGTTAACAAATGCAGTCTTTCTAACTATGGTAGAATGTCCTCAAATGGGAGAGGTGCAACATCCTTGATGGATCTGGAAATGTGCTAGCATGTTTGCTAAAACCAATTAGAAAATTTGCTTTCAGTTATTTAACAAACCTCAAGGAAAAACAACTCGAGAAGCTAGCTAGGGGGTTCCTTTCAAAAACAATAACATTCAAAGAGTGTCCAACAAAGGAAGGGAGGCCTAACCTTAAATCCATGTATGAGTTCAAAAGGTTGCTTAAGTGGAAGGCTATGATTTGGAATGAAATTGTGATTCATTTTGGACATCCAAAGCCAACCACCAATAATCAAAAACCATATTCGGACAACAAATGGCACACATTGAAGAACAAGCACAAGTGTAACAAGATGGTATTCTCAATTTTGGATTTGGAGCTGAATGATGATTTCTACACAAAAAAGCTAAGGCTCAACCCCTCATACAAGGCCCCACTAGGATTTAAGTGGGTTCTAAAAAAATGGATCCAAAGTGGAAGTTCGAAGACAATGCAGCAAATGCAATTCTATTAGACATCCATTACAAATATGACAGAGTTGAAAACATGGTAGGTTTGTTAGATGTTATCAACAAGGAATCTTGTGCATCATTTTTTATGGACAACGCAACAAGGATCATTATTGTTGTCTGTATAACTCACATCACAAAAAACATTCCAACAGTTTTGAAGGGCCTTGATTAAAAGTCCTTTTTTTTAGGGCTCTTGAACGCAAAGGCCATGTTCAAAATCATTGCCTACATTTGCAATCGTGAGTCCTTCAAGAGCCTACTAACTATTGTGTGCAAATTGACTTTTGTTACAAAAATTTGATTTGAGTTTGGGCAATACATGGCAAGACCAGCAAAGCTTATAGGTTCTTCGACAACATTACTAAGCATTTATGTGCTAATGTGTATTTATTTATTTCCTTGTAAAATTGGAACAAATGTGTTTGCCAAAACTTTGGGAAACAAGAAATTGTCAGCATTAATGGAATGCCCTAAAATTTCTTTTTTGAAAGATCAATAGCTATATCCACAAGAGGTTTCTCCAAAAGTTTTTCAAATCTTTCAGCCCATAATTTTGAGCGGGATGGTTTGTCTAAGTATCTTTGGCAAAGGGGTTCTCACTTATGTTTGTCTAGTAAGTCCAACACATGGATCTTGACTTTATTGCTGAAATATTTTGTTTGCATAAATTCATTACATTAGTAGGATTATTTTTATAACATGCCATTTTTTCCTTAAGAAAATAAATGTAAAGTGTTGGAACTCATTCCTCATGACCTAGAAGAAAACTGATGCGAAATGATGGCATCAATATGTCTTCACATACTAATAGGTGTTACGACTAGGAACATGGGAATGCAACCACCGGAGCCTATGTTAATGCTTATCCAAGGAGCATAGACTTTTGATGCGGAGGAGGAAGAAGAGTAAGAAGTCCTTGTCCCTATTGAAGAAGGTGGAGGTAATTTGTCCTAGATGTTGGATAACCCGAACCCACCAAAGGTGGAGAAAAAAAAAGTTAGCTATGTCATAAGGGGAAGTAATAAGAGAAAGGCATCCAGTAGTAAGACTTAGGTTCCAAAAAAAAAGGTCGTTTTCAGGGTAGAAAGCAAAAAAATGTTGATGTTCAAGCTGCGAAAAAACAGGAGGCCGGTGAATTGACCATGAGCAAGAGGATCCTCCAAAGGACAAGGATGTGTTCGCATCGGTCAACACATTTGATGTCAATACATCAATAGCTTCCTAATACAAGCCGAATGTGGCAACTTTAGATGGGGATGATAGCAAAAAAGCTAGTGAGGAATTGTGATGTGCCAACCTCCCCATAGTTCCTTTGAGTCCGTATAGTTTTGTATGTCAAGTTGAGGATCTAATAAAGAAAACAAGTGACTAATGAAACTTAATAACTTCTAATCATTTTGACACCTTATACATTCCTTTAATCATTTAATCATTTTTCAAACTTGCAAGACAATTTTATTAAAATGTCTAGTTTTATTGCAAGATACCTTTGTATATATTCTTTTCATTGCATTTAATTTGATTATCGCATTGAGCCCTTCAAGCATGTGTTTCTTTGTTTATCACCTAACGACCACCTAAAGAGATTTTGTGTTGATTACCTAGTAGCTGCTAAGCGATGGTTTATTTGTTGATCACCCAATGGCCACCAAGCGATCATTTTTTCGTTGATAGCCTAGAGGCCTCTAAATGATGGTTTGTCTATTGATCGTTTGGTAGTCATTAGGCGATTGGTTGTTCATTGATTGCCTAATGGTTACTAGGCGGTCGTTTCTTCGTCAATAGCTTGGTAGGCGCTAAGTGATTTTTTGTTCATTGATCACCTAGCAACCATTAGGCAATTGTTTGTCCCTCAATTGCCTAACAGCCGCTAGGTGATTTTTTGTCCTTTGATCGCCTAGTGGGCTCCTAGCAACTAGGATACCTATGATCACATGGCAACCACCAGGAGATTTTGTTTCAATTGTGCATATGTCTAATGTTTCCCTGCTGGCACCAAATATTGTCTTTTCGATTATTATTCTTTCGACGATCACTTGGGTGTGCAAGATATTTGTTACTGGAATGATCATTTTGTTGAGTTTAATAATGTTTTAAATTATATTGTTAATACATCGTTTTTATTCTTGGGTATAATTTTTTGTTTCACATGTGGAGAAGGTGAGTTTGGGTGAAAGGATAATACAATTTAAGGTGGGTTCTTGTCCTCTATGGATTCTTTCATTTGCGATTGATATGATGTAAATTTAGATTGAGCCATTAGTTAATGTACATTTTATATCCACTATTCATGTTTCAATGGAATCAAGTGATGCTCGAAAAACAATATCAAGGTTTTTTTAGAATGTTCGACCTAAACATATTAATAGAAGTAATTTGTATGCTTGTGATAGCATTCTAGGTTCTAGTTTGTCTCATTCTATTCAGGCTTTTTTTGTTTATGACCCAACAATGCTCCTAGTTAGGGCTCTTGCATGTTTTTGTGCATCCTATTTTGAAAGAAATTCGGAAAGGTGTTTTAATTAGAGCCATGGTCCTAAATGGAGGATTGTTAAGATATGCCTTAAATACACCCAATTTGTGTGCGTTAACATGGAGGAAGATGAAGAGGTGGGACATGATGGCCTACCAGAAAGACAAGATCTAGGAGACCTACAAATTGGAGACAACTTTGTTATCCTAGTTGAAGAAGGCAATGAAAAAGGCATAGACTTCTATGTGTTACAATGTCAAAAAGCAAAGCATGTGGTACAAGAGGCCTTCACATGTTCATGGGGAAGTTCCTTTGAAATTGGTGATTAGGTTGTGGCTAATACTTATTACCAAAAGTCACTAGAAGAAAAACAAGTATTTTCAACTAGTCTTGCGACTAAATTTTAGTTGCAAACAACATTTGCGACTAAGATGCAACTATTTTGGTCACAATTGAAAGCAAATGATGTGCTACCATGTGTCCCAATATTTGATTATTTAGATATAATAATTATTATTATTTTGAAATAATCTAGGATGTTCAATGGGGGCGAAATGAAAATGCCTATGTGTATTTGACAAATTCACAAGTGGTTTATTTCGATGGTGATATGGTACTAGCATGTAAATCCCTTATGTTACCTACTCGACATAAAGTGAAGGGAGGTGAACTAGTTTATCAACTTGGTGATGAAACCCTAGAAGTTATCCAAACAAGCTTCGAGCACGCATAAGCTATTGTGGACAAAGTATGTGGCAAGACTAAGATTATGATCTTACTGGAACTCTATGCATGCAGAAGCCATCTTTTAGGACACTTAAAGACATGTTTTAATCATCCAAATCCCAAAAAATCACCACCATTTTAATCAAAAAGTATGTGACTATTTAATGAAAATAAAATCTACCAAATAAATTATTTTGTAAATGTAATGGTCATTCAAAATAGTGTTTTGAGAATGATTTTGGGGCAAGACATTCCTTTTGTGTACCCCAACCATGAATGTACCCATACGTGGTTCTTGCATTGGTTGATTGTTTATCAACCACTTGTACATTTGACCTTTAAATGTCTAAGGGACACATGACGTCTTTGATGTTGTTGTCAATTTCATCTCAAATGACTTGGAGGTAAAACATGTGACGATTGAATTCCAAAATGTTATAACTAATAGTCTATGGCATTGTAGTCTCATGTACTGCCTTTGCAGATCTAGGATGTTTGTGAAGTTGTGGTACAAGTGTTGTCCCCAATTATGAGTGTTTGCATTATGAATTAGAATTGTGAACATTGGCTACTTTCTGATGTAGTGCAATTCATCATTTCAACTTGCCAAGATTTTCAAGATTTGCTAGCATTCCAAACTATTCCTGATAATCTAGCCAAGGAGGATTTTATTGATCATGATTAAAAGAACTCATGATTCGCATGAAATAAGTTCTAAAGGTTAATTTTCCTTTTCTTTCATTCTTGCATGCATTTGATAGGACCCAAGGCCATAATATGTTGGCTTTGATCCTTGATTCGCGCTTTAAAAGCATGCAGTTGGTTACCATGTATTTAGGTTGGGAAAATGCTACTACTCTTGTTGTTGAGTATGATGATGAAGTGCTCCTACCTTTACTAGTAAAAGTTGCCAAGTTGTTGATGCCTTCTAGTGGTGCAGAATTTGAAGATCTTGGGACTCAAGTGAATTCTAAAGATTTGTTTTTTATCACAACAATGAATGTAGATAGTTACAAGGATTTGGTTTCATTGCTACTGCCGATATTTTGTTGATGTAAAAAATTGAAAATGTGCATTGTCTTGGTGGCGCAAAGAGCAAAATAAATTCCCAACTATTGCATTTGTAGCATGGTATATTCTTGACATCCCGACCAACCATATTGAAATAGAAAGTATCCTTTCTATTGCTAGCATTTTGACTACACTTTAACAATGTTGTCTCCAAACTAACAACATGGACAAACTCATATTTGTCCATAAGAACTAGCCATCTAATCCACAGGTTAGCTATTTGAAACCCATGAACTTTGTAACTACCTATGAGGTGGAATTGAAATTGATGGCAAAGTTGGAGGTAGAATTTGAAAATGAACATGAAGGTGAAAAATTTTCAAACTTATTAGCATTTGTTTAATCTCCCATTTCTCATGTGTGGAGGTGTTAGGCACTACATTGAAAATGATGACATGAAAACTTTATCTTTATGGTTAGTTGTAAGTGACTCTTCCTAGATTCCACATTGTTTTTTAAAAACTCTTAGTGTTTTTGTTATCATTAATGTGGGCCTCTAGTGTTGTGTGTTGTTGCTTATTAATTTGTTAGTTTATTGATAGTCAGTCATTTTTTTTTTTGGTGTTGTTTTTCTGTCCATGTTTTTTTGTCAATGACAATCAAAATCCATGTCTATATGAGTCTACGTGAGTCTAATGTTTAAATTTGTTTGCATAATGCATCTTTGTGTTTTTCTGAATTTGTTTTATTTTTACCAATGTTTGTGGTTTGTGAGTGTATGGTTTGTGTGAGTCTATGGTCTGTGTGAATTTGTGGTCTATGTGAGTCTTTGTGAACTTTTCTTTGTGTCTATATGTGTAATTATGTCCCTTTTGTTGAATGTGTGTGTGTGTGTATTTGTGTTGAGTTTGTGTGTGTATCTAGTGTTTATCTATGTTATTGTGTTTGTGATTTGTGTCTAGGTAGGTTGTATAGTTTGTTTGAAGTTTGAAGTTTAAAAATTAAATGGTAGAATGATGGAAGAGTTGCTTAGAACTTGGTAGATAGTAGACATATTGTAATTTAAAACTTGAAAACATGAAACATGTAATTGTGCTTTGCCTCTTGTAAATGCAAAAAACACACCCCTTACCTTAACTCTTATTAAAAATATATTTTTGTTGGTTTTGAAGGGTTTTTTAATATTAAATACCATGGTAGATACCCATTATATACCCGCCCAAGCATCTTTCAAAGAGCTGAGACCTAGGTGCATATTTTAGAGAACCTGATTATACCCTATTTAAAGAACCTAGTTATACCTGTCTGGGTTTCTGTTAAAGACCCGGGCCTTATACTGGTCAATCACTTAGTCAAACCCCCGCCCCCACCTCATAACTACCATTTGCTGGAGTTTCTAAAAACCGGACCTGCCCAGTTCTTTAAATAAATTGAAAACCAAAGAACCGGACCTGCTCGGTTCTTTAAGAAACAAAAATTCTAAAACCCAAACCCAACTGTTATGAGAAAAATCAAATACCTGCCCACACTGGTATATACCAAATTCCAGCTAGATATATTCTTCTTACTAGAGGAATATTTTAAAAGACGTTCTTACACATGCAATAATAGGGCCAGCGACTTTTATGTCCACCTTCCTTCACATTAAGTTTGATCAAATTCTAATCTGGTGGAAATGTTCAAAATTCAGCACTTTCTTTGAATTCAGGTGACTGAAAAGGTAGCCCACATTTTCAACTACATTTGGACCAGAACTACAAATAGATGTAAGGCAAAACCTTTAGGTCAGTTCTTTCTTTTTCAATTGATTTCACAAAAGTGGCAAATTCTTTGGTTTAAAAAAATTTACACTGAAAAACCACATTTATGCAAGTGTTTCTTTTTTGAACATTCATCACAAAGAAAAATCACTGCTTTTAGCTTCTCTACCTTGTTAGTTGCAAACAGAGTCCCAGACATGTTTTGATGCTGCTTTTAATCTTGAGGTGTGTTACAATCTTTCCTCTTGTAAGCCTCAAAATTGATGACTTGTGATCCTGTGAGATATAGAGTTTTCTGATCTTCTAAACTCTTAGAGCAGGTCCACTGGCAGAAGTACAATGGCATGTATCCAGACAACCTTCAAATAGCGTGAAAATGAGTTTGGAGTTTGGACCTGTAAATTCGCTCCTACAGTGGTCTTCACAAGGCCCAGTAAAAGAAAATTACAGCTTCTGTTCGGCCCAGATGATATCATTAAATCATTACCAGTCTATGTTGGCCATGATAAACAGCTGAATAATAATATCACTCATAAGTATCAAGAAATCTCCATGTTCACAATTAAGACACATTACCAAGACCTGGTGAAAAACTTTTCCTTTTAAGTCAGAAAAAACTCCCCCAGACAAGGAGTCAGGACTGAAGAACCAAGAAGAAGAAATACATAGAAGGGAAGAACTAGGACAAAATGAGCATATAAACTACCAGTTGAATAATACCGAGGTAGGTACTTGCTGACAGTCAAAACCCTGTCAAACATAAGGTGTGGAAATTAGTGAAAGCTTGTGCATACATGCTTTGGACAGGACTTTTCAAGTGTCAAATGCTTCAGCAACTTGTTACAATATGATTTGATGTCATGGCAACATAGCAGAGAATACAACAAACCATTAAGATCAAGACAAACAAAACAGTGTGTGTAGAAGTTTGAATCTTTTAAAGACCTCTATTCCACAACATTCTCCAACAGGAGAGGATGATGTTTGATTTCAATGACAAACTAAAAAGTCTCATGAAACATAAATCCCCATCTTCCTAACCCTTACAATTCCATTTGAAACCCTGGACCATGACCTGGCTATTTTGTGTATGAAGCTTGCCAGGAGAAGTTCTAGGACAAAGGGTGTCATACTTGTTGGTGGCCATGACTGTCGGCACAATGGCATATCAAAATTTATACCCAATGATCAGATGCAGCTCCTCCTTTCTTAATTCAGATCAATTTAACCCTTCATGCCTACAATGCACATCTTAACAAAAGGTTTTCTATGTCCAAATGTCACAATGTCTCCTAAAGAGCTTACTTCAATAACAAAAAAATTTGAAGGGAACCACCTCACAGTGCAGGGTAGAGAAACAAGGGAAAACCAAGATCTGCAGTTACCCCATCAATGAGCAATATCAAGCCGTCATATCATCTCTCCACAGTATATTTTGCACAACTTATGTTCCCAGCCAATTCTCCCTGTATGCCAGCAGCTCTGCTCAGGATTAAATGTTACCAAGTCTGGTGCAAATCTTCATAACTCCTGTCAAACACAGAATCATTCCCAATCAAATCTCATTCCACCATTGGCTCTATTGACTCCTTAGGTTCAGCTGCAGCTTTTTCAGGCACATCTTGCTTTTCCTCTACTATCCCCTCAGTGTTTCCTGTTTCCTTAACTTGTGTTTTTAATTCTGGCTCTGCAACCACATTGGGTCTTGTATTTTCTTCAGCTTCAGCTTCTAATGTTGGTGTAGGCTCTGGTCCTGGTTTTGGTCTTGTTCCAGCTTCCACTACCATGTCTGCCACTTCCTCAGTGACCACTGTTTCCACTTCTGGTGCTGCTCCTGCATTTGATGCTTCTGCTTCCACTTTTGGTGCTGCCTCTGCCTCCACCTCCGCTTCAATCTCTGGCTTTCCTTCCTGCTCTGGTTCTGGATTTTCCTCTGGTTCTTTTTGTTTTGGTTTTGCCTGTAGTTCTGTAACTGCTTCTACTTCTGTTTCAATCTCTGATTCTGGTTCTGGTTCACCTTCATCCATTTCAGCATCTGCTCCTGGATCTGGTTCTCCTTCAGCTTCTCCTTGGGACCCTGCTCCTGTTTCTGGTTCATCATCCCCATCATCTGCAAGCTTGTTGATTTCTTCCTTGATCAGCTTCTTCACATGCGACTTGTGCTCAGTCAAACTTACACCAAATTTCCCCTCTGTAATCCACAACAGGGGCTATCAGATGCTGGATCCATAGAGTATTTGATAAAACTGGAAGCATCTGTGCTGTTTGTTTGCAGACATCAACAGATCAATATTTAAACCAATAATGCAGCCCAGATATCACCAAGTGGTGGTAGATGTAGCACTCATTTACCAAACATTACTTGGAATCACTTCTAGCAAAGGAGGTCAAGTAGATGTGAAGGTAAAAAATAATCCATCCTATCAAATTAAACCTCAGTTAGGGCCTGCTACAAGGCATGAATTGCAACAATGGATTCCAAGCAAACAGTGCTTACCAAGCTGGGTTATGACATCTGTGAAAGTGACCTGTGCAATACCCACAGAAGAAAGACAAAAACAACCAGATTATCACAAAATCAGTCCTTACAAAACCTAGAAGAGACTATTCAACATAGCAGGTGATGGTTGCTGCATGTACTGTCTCCCACACAAAAAATCAGAAGCCATCAACATATGATCGCACAAGCTATTTGATTACACACTCAAGCTTAACACCTGTTTTGAGAGCACCCACTCACCTTACTGAAGTCTGCATCTTTGAGAAGCTCTCTAATCTCAGACTGCAACTCATCATCAGATGGGACCTTTTTGCTTTTTCTTGCTTTGCCATCGTTCATCATATCTGATTTCTTCCCCTGTGCTAGATCTGCCATAGATGCAACAGTAAAGAGATCCAAAGTAGTGTAATTTAGACCTTGGCAGGGAAATTTGGCTGATCAAATTATTATCTCGAACAGAAATTGTACTTCAATGGTGAGAAACAGTGAAGAACTGAAATATCTATGAGATTGCAGGGAAAACTCCACAATAACCATTGCACTTTTCCCAGTTGTGAGCATCTTGACAAAGAAGAAATAAATAGCTGGTAGGAGAAAAAGCATGGAATAAACTTAACTAAGAACTTGTATATGCAGAAACACATCACTAAACTTTGTCCGATACTTACCCTTGTCCTTAGCTGCTGATTTTGGGGACTTGGTCTTCATCCCAACTGACTTTCCAGGAGTCACATCTGACTTTCTGGGTCTTCCTGGCCCACGTCTTGGTGTTGATTTCTCTCTCCCTTTCTCTTTCTCCTTTGTTTCCTTTTCATTTCCCCTTTGCTTTCTCTCTTTTGCCTTCTTCTCCTTCTCCTTCTCCTTATTTTGTTTTCTTGCATTTTTAATATACACCTTCTCAACTGGCTTTGAGGACACATTCGGAGGACTGTCGGGGGCAGATATCTTGGCTGGAGCTTTCTTCCTGGACTTCTTTGGTGGTGCCTCCTCTGATTCACTTTTCTCTTCTTCCTCTTGCTCAGACTCCACCTCAATTTCTGGCTGCTGCTTGTGGAAAAAGAAATAGATTACACACTAACATTCAGAGATGTAAACACAGACATCAAAATGACATTCTGTTATGTAAGCTTCATAAAATAACACAAGCATCATCCTACTCTGAAGCCCCTTCTCCCTCCTTTATACTAGCTTGGTGCACTTCATTGCTGCCAGAATTGTGGATAAATGCAATAAATGTATGGGCAGATCCAAAATGTAGAGGGCAATTTAAAAAATTTCGATGCCCAAACAGCCCAACAAGCAAAAATCTATTGACATTTCATGTCTCTACATGTGGCACATAGTTTAAGACACATCAACATTGACAACATTTGTGCAAAATCAAGGTAACACAGAAGAAAATTGCACCAACCTTGCTGCTCTTTTTGGAAGATGTGTTTGATGACTTCTTTGCAGATTTTTTCTTTTCCTTTTCCTCCTCATCAGAATCTTCATCCTCTTCCTTGAATGTGAACCGTTTTTTCTCAACTTCCTCTTCCTCCTCCTCTTCTAGGGAATCATTGTCCTCACTCTTTGCTGATTCACCATCGTCACTTTCCTCAGCAGCCTTCCTCCTCCCTCTTTTTGTCGAGGATCCACCATCAATTTTACTCTTCTGAAAAAAAAAAGAAACCATGAGTAATAACTCAGGAATCCATAACAGCTATGCAGCCCCTCCCCAAGTACACAAAATCCAGCTGCACATATATCAAGAGCTATATCAATGCAAACAAATTGGATGCCTTCAGTTTGCAACATAACCCTTATTTGAGTGAAATACTGAATGTTCACCCCAAAGTTGTAACACACATCCCTGCCAAAAATGACCTACAATCCACTAGGCAAGACTCATTATAAAATCATGCCAACAAATCACATTATGTATGCTTGTCATGCCTATCTGCCTGGCTTTCCCACAACCACATATGTATCTCAATCCATGGGCATTTGCCACAAAAATTCTTTGGTTCCTTCCCATTCAAGCCTATTGTGTTGTGTTTTCATGGTTGGCATCCTTGAGGTGTGCACCAACAACTTTGGCAACCAAACACATGCGTCACTTGCTGCACAAAGGTCTGACCCTGTTTCCCAAAAGCCAAACTAACCTTTGGTGACCTTCCTGGTGTTTTCTTTCCACCTGACCTCTTCCTTGCACTTTTCAGTTGCTTCTCCTGCAAATCCAGATTTTGACATTGGATATAATTAGTCGATCAGCAGACCTCTGCGATTCTAAGATAAGTTTGATCATTAAATCCTCATTATGAGATTGCAGAGAACAATGCAAGTAGCTGATCCTTGAGCTGCTAACCAGGAATCTCATCCTGTGGGAAGTTCAATGTGGGAGGGTGATGGATGATCCAACTAGAGTAATGATTCACATCACTTCTGCTCCTCACAAGCTCCTAGATGACCTGCATCCACATTGGGTAACCCCATACCTGTTCTTTTTCTTCCAATAAGATATCTGTTGTCTTGTCAGGTTTTTCAAGAAATTCCAACACTTTGCCCACTAGCTCTTCCTGCAGGAACATGCAGCCATCCTCGAAAAACTCAGAACAAAATCAAATGCACTTTCAATCACCAAAACATTTTGAAGAACTGCTCAAAGATCTGGAGTACTAACAAGAAAATCAATCTCAATGGCAAACCTCTGTAAGGCACTCAGACAATATAAAAGTCAATTTTCATTCTGTAATGAAGTAAAATGGATTCTAAGATGTTTTCAGCTCTGCATCTCACTTCCATGAAGGCCACTTGCAATAAAATAAATTACCAGCAGATTACACAATCCTAGAAACATTGATCTCATATGAATGTGAACTGGAAAAATGTCAGTGTATAGTAAGAGAAGCCTGAGATTCCAGCCTGATACAATTGTGTCCAAGGAGAAATTTCACCTTTTTCCCAGTCCTTGGCAGATGAAGGTCCAGAACATCAATGAGCAGAACCAATCCCTCCTTGGTATACCGTTCCAGCTTCTCTTTGACTCTTGCTCTTTCCTTCTCCTGCTCATCACAGAAAAGACACAGCATACAAGTCTTCAGTGCACACAAAAATACTACAAAAAGCTATTGCTACTTTAACACAAGCAAGGATAATATGGTTTCCACTGTCCACCAGTTGCAATCGCAGGCAAGTCATCAGGCTGATGATGAAGTACCACATCAAAACAAACCCAACCCAAGTCAAACAACCTCATTCTTCACAAAGATCCTTGCCTCCACTAAAACCACAACACAGAATGAGAAAATGGTGAACACAACAACATACCTGGTTCTCAGTCCAAACATATCCTGAGAATTGCAAGATACGTTGCTTCAAAACTGCAGCCTGTACATGAGCGAAGTGTCACATGATTGACCAGTCTACTGACAAAACAACTGCTGTAAGCTTCCAACATCGTACCAACCCTAACAGAAAATTCTTTTCCAAAGACCAAATTGCACATACTTCTCAGAACATGAGCCCATTGAGATACAATCCCAACATGAGTAGATTTCTGTTCTTAGTTTTGAAATGTTGCGGATTAATCCACAATAATGGTTTTTTGTCATCTGTAGCAAAATTTTACACAACCACTGAGACAACCATTAGAATTATAGAGTGGCATCTGAGGATGTTTCTGAGATTTTCTTGCATTCATCTATAACTCCTTCCTTCAACCCATTCCCTAGTGCTTTTGAACAATACTGTAAAATTCCATGATGACCCACTAACCAAGGATGTCACATATCAGGCACAGACCCAATGGTGAGAAACTCAAGTATACTAGAGACAAGTTCATGTTTCAGCTGTTCCAGCCTCACTATAATTAATAGTTTGGAAACAATGAAGAAAATGCAAAGTCTTTGCAACTGTATCACATCTTCATGAGAGTGTGTGTACACAGCCATCCCAAATGGCAATACAGAGAGAGGGTCCAGCACCTCAGTTCCCAGCAGATATGCAACAGGATGTCCAAAGGGGGCACACGGGGAAAAAATAACTGGGACAAAGAAAATATATATAAGGGATGGAATGTGTGTGAACCTTTCCCCGCTTGTTGAAGAGGAGGGAGTGAAGCATGCTCAAAATCTCATCATTCTTGCTTATCTTGCTCAGCTTGTATGCAACTGCAAAAGAGCCACAGTCAGTCAGTGAAAAAACACTCGAGAAGTCCAGTATCCCAGTTAGCACTTCATTATCATTGAGACTGAATGTGGAGCTAACAATGATAAGATCCAATACATAATCCAGCAAAAAGATGCAGAGGGGCAGAACTCTCCTTATGAAAAAGTATGTGAGAACTGCACAACTTACCCTAGATTCTCACCTTTGCACATTCTAACAAGAGTGCACTACTATCTTTACACATCAAATGCCTTCAGAGTAGTACTCACAACTCAAAGGTACCCCTACATGTTTGCATGAGAAGAAAGAATGTGTGAAAATAGTTTAGCTGCTCACCATTTGGAATATCCTTGAAGGGAGTTCCTTCACCCTGTGTACAAAGAAATCAAACAGCTGTTAATATTTTCTTTTCTTTTCAGGCAGAAAAAAAAGGATCAAGGATTTTATTTTTTAGTATGAAAAGAAACAGAACCATGGCGTTGGTTGGCAAGGTTCTTTCATTGAGCCATCAAGCTAATAAGAGAATCAATGCAGAGCTCAGGTGGTGGAGAAAGAAAACTGTACGTGGAGATAAAAGAAAACAACACATTTTCAGGAAAAAGCTTGTTCCAACAAAACGAAACGAGGGAGGAGGGGAAAAAAAAGCATGCAAAAGAAGAAGCTCTGAGTGGAAGAAATATGTGTTTGTTCAGCTGCTTGTTGATAACTCTTCTGAGTCAAGCCCTTTGGTGAGCATTTCTTTCAGCGCGTTATGTTATATACCTTCTTAATCTGAACTTCCTTATTGGTGTCCTTCTCCACAAAAGCAATGAAGCGCTCTATCGACTTGCGCTCTCGTGTGGGCCTATCTGTGAAAAACGGGAATATCTCTGTTCTCTGTCTCTGCCGTTTCCCGCTGCTCCCTCGCGGCGTGCTTATCTCTTCGGATTTTGTTCTCCCTTTTTTCACCCTTCCGGGTCGCTTCTTTGTCGACACCGGCGTCCCATTCTCCTCCTGCTCCCTCTCCTCTTCCTCTTCTTCCTCTTTCTCCTCCTCCTCTTTCTCTTTCTCCTCCTCTTCTTCCTCTTTCTCTGTCTTCTCCTCCTCTTTTCCCTCCTCCACCTGAACCAACTCCTCTTTCGCTCCCTCTAACTCCTTGTCCTCCGCCTTCTCATTCTCCTTCGTTCCTATTCCTGCCTCTAATTTTCCCTTTTCTTCAATATCCATCGCATCACCTTTCACGTCCTCGACAACAGCCACCTCCTGCTCCTTCCCTGTTTGGTGATTCTCCACGGCTTTTCCCTCCGTTTGCTCTGCATTCTCCACCATTTCCATCGCCGTTTGATCCTCCCGTTCCTCGGCCATAACCTGCTCCTTGTTGTTGCTCTTCCTCGGCACCCACAACTTGCTCGCGGGGCAGGGGGGAGCGTCAGTAGTGCCCACGACTGTCGAGCTGCGCCACGGCGTAGGTGCAACGACGGGCTAGTTTCGGAGGGAAGACAACAACATTCTCCTGAGAGCTGGAGCCCGCCATCACCGCGGTACACCGCGCGGTCTGCAGCCCCAGACACAGCGCGGTACAGTGAGCAGGCAGATGGCATCCAATGTTCGATTTTTCATCCGATTAGGAATCGACCTGTTTGTGGACGAAACTCAATAAGTGGCCTACAACTGACCTCTAACTGACCCGGTGTCTCCTGGGGCCACCCGGATTCAGGTTAGTTTAAAGTACAATTATGCAAGATTCTGCACGCACATCGAGGGGGTTAAGTCGTCGGGTAATTTGGAACCAAGTACCTAGGTACCCTTTTTCTTTTATCTCACCAGCAAAGTTTTCTTTTGTAACAGCTTTCTGGTTTGGACATCATTTGGATCTAACCCAGTGTGTCTTTTTTTTGGCGAAATTTCGCCAAATTTCGACTTGACAAATATGACTTCGACCTATACAAAGGATTTTCCATGGAAAAAAATGACCCAAATTCGTCAGAATTCGAAAAAAAATAGCTTCCAAATCGCAAGATTTTTATGATAAGATCCAGTAGGTAGCCAAGAATATAGAAGCATTCTGATTTTTTTCTATTTTCATATCTAGTCTGTAGCCAAATCTGGCTAAATCATCTTACAGATGATCCCCATTTCAGCTACATCACAAAATTGAAAAAAAAAAAAACCTAATCTAACCATGAGATCTCAAGCAAAAAAGCATTTTATCTCAGGTAAAATGAACCACAAAAGGTTGATTTCTAATATGGGTTCTTTAGAAGGGTTGACATTTTGCCAATTTTGTTCAGTGAGAATCAAAAGCTAGTTAATGTGTATAGGGTTTGAGTTATTTGGAGTTCATGGATTATTTTTCAAAGTTTGTGATGGGAGGGCCATTGATTTGAAGTAATAGAAAAATGGTTATGGTGGAACATGACTCACTTTGTGTGAAAGAGTTTGTAGGTAGAGTGTTTCACACAATTGAAAACATCATAGTGTGAGACCATCACAACAATAAGAAGAAAATCTACATCATTTCAGACATTCCTTTTCAGTTAACTAACCAAAGGAGTGATGTTTAGTGGGCATCATCTATTGTGTATAACCCATGAAGTAGCCCAAAAGGGTTAAAACTGAAGTGTACAAATTGGAAGTCAACTTGCAATGTGAAATGAAACAACCAAGTTCTAAATATAAAAGCACTTGGAGAAATGAAGTGTATTTGGAGGGCAACTTATATCCATCAACATCCCTCCCAGAAAAGAGGAGAGATCTTACACTCATTCCTTATGAGTGAGAGAGAACGAATGCCCACTTGAATGCCCACTTGTAGGTTTAAGATTGCGCCCACTCTTAAATAGTATGTGTAAGATCGCTCCCTTTCCTAAAGCCTCATGATTTGTGCATGTTTAAGTTCATGATAATGTTTGCCTTGTTCTTTATAATGGGTAAAGCCAAAGGGTGGGGGCACAGTCCTTAAATGCAAGACTGTACTCTACTAGGTACTCTTTGGCTTCCTAGGCTTCCTCTTTTGGGAATGGAGTCTCCCCCTCACCTTGGGGCTTTACCCTCCACCAAAGCCCAAGAAGAGTATTTCATCATTCATCCAACAATGGTAGACCTGTCACATGTAAGTATGGATGCTTTGTTTCAAATGGTCAATTCAAATTCTCTGACTGCTCCCCCTTCCCCCCCCTACAAATTTTGTTTGAATCCAAAGGCTCTCATTGTAAGTGTCACTCATTAAGAAGGAGAAAAATGAGTGACCAACTTTGAATACAAGGAACTCTTTAAGTATGTCAGGTTTGGTATGTATAAAAAAAAAAGTCCTCTTAACAAAGGGACTTCCTAGAGTGAGGTCCCACCCTACAAGGGCAAGAGCCCCAGGAGGGAGGCTCAAATCCAGAAAGTCCCTTTGGAGAAGGCCTTGCCCTGGACAAATTTCACTCTCCTATTTGTCTCTTTTCTTTTACTTTCCAGACCAACGGTGTTAACCATGTAAGGCAAAGCTCCAGGGTGGGCACAGTCCCCAAATAAGGGACCTAGGATGAGGGTGGCGACGGAGCCAACCCTCACATTTTGGGAAGATGCTTACTTGTAAGTTGTGTAAGAACTAGGATCCCTCCCACTCTCAAGGGGTAGGCACAATATCCCTCCTCGTTTGTAGGGGTGTTATCAAGGATATAAGCAAATGTCCAAATGCACAAAATTTCTCTGAGTGCTGTATGTCTTATGGAAACTCCTTAGGGTCAAAACTTTATGGTCCTTGAAGGGTCTAACATGAAAGGTCTAGCAGGCCCCAATTATGGGTCCAAATTCAGAACCCATTCTTGATCAAATATGAGGTGAGGACTATGGGCCCAATTCTGCTCAAGCCTTCCAGCCGAGGAGGGCTTTAGCAAAACTGATTTGTTTTCTTTATTTTCTCCCGGTGAAAGCCAAGGAGTATCACCAAAAAACCAAAAAAAATCTTACAAACGGTCTGTTTTTCAAAACAATCCCCCAAACAACAGACCAAAAAAACATGCTGGGTAAACTGGCCCTCAAATTAGACTAAAAACATGGGAGCAGCTCTTTACAAAGACAGAAGGCTGCGTAGTAGCTTACGTCTTCAGGAGGAACAAAAAGCCTTGCTTTACCCAGGTTTCATAAATGCACAAATACCTCCTCTTGTCTCCTCCCAATAATTAGGGTATAATATGGGGATCATGATTCTGCTATTTGAAGGTTATAGCATACATTGAAAACAGCAACCACGCATGCACTACAAAAAGAGCTTTATACAACTGCTGCTCCCTGGGACATCAATTCTTCAATTCCTTAGTGTATGTTTATTTGTTTGTTTGTTGGCATCGCCTACCAAGGCAAGGATATTGTGTTTAGATTCATTATAGACCATCGTAGCTTAATGGATTTTGGCCCCTAGGTAATAAGTCTATTTTTATATGAGGATTTTTTTTTAAATGATATTTTGGCTTGTGTTCAAACTTGAGATTAGTTATAGAGTTATAATAGCTTGGAGGACTTTTGTTTCTTTTAGAGGATTTTTTGAAGATCATATTTTTGCATGGTGAAATATTTGCATGGTTGGACCTAGTATAAGGTGTTGGATAAAATTTGTGTTGTAGTGAATCACCCATATCCTATGAATTCTCTAATTATCACCTGTAACAACCCATGAACAAATGACCAAAACTCATCACCTTGGAAGTAGAGGTAGTAGTATCACAATATAAAATATGTAGTTGATTTTGGCAAACTTTAATTGCAACTATGTAAATTGCATATGATTTTGGGGGGCTCAGTTTTTTTATATTAAGTGAAACACCTAATATAAAGGGATGTTTTGTGCTCTGCTACGAAATAATAAAATATTGAAATTCTATTTTATTAAAATCAAAATATATTAAATAAATTGTAGGTATATTTTCATAATCAATTTTGGGTACCAAATTTATTTTTAAATTAATAATAAAATGTATTTCCTAATGAATTAACACCTTACATTTTTTTCACATCATTTGGAAAAAGATGGATATATTCCATATTCATCAAATAAATTGAATCTAATGAATATGGAATACCAAAAACATTTTTTAAATAACTCAATTAATGTCCTTCAATGCTCAAAGGATTTGAAATGATTTGAAAACGAAAATATTTATAATATACCTTTACATAATTGTATAATGTAAGACCTTTTTGGGGATTTGTATGAATCTTTTAAAATTTATGTCAATTTGTACACCATGATTCTCTAAATATTTTAAACTAAATATTCTAGAAGAAAAACATGCATTTTCGACTGCTCTTTGTGACTAAATTTTAGTCGCAAGAGACATTTTGCAACTAAAATCCTTTTAGTCACCTAAGACAAGTCGCATGTGATAAACTAGTCGTAAATGACAAAGAGTATTGTATGAAAGAAAAAGTCAACAAATACATTTCATCCTTTGATTCTATTGTATACATATTGTCACATGCGACTAATATGCAACTATTTTGGTCACAATTGAAGACAAATCATGTGCTGCCACCTGTCTTAATATATTATTTTTATTTTTATTTTATTTTTTTGAAATAATCTAAGACATTTAATTCAAAAACTTGGATGATCTTATATTATGACACGTGGCCCAATGTAAATATGCCACGTGACATTTTAAAAATTAAATATTAATATTAATATTAATATTAATATTAAATTGGTAGGTACATAAATAGGTGCCTACAATCCTTACCTACCTACCTACCTACTTACTTAGGTTAAAAAATAAATAGGTAGGTTTTACCTTCCTAGGCTAAATACCTACTCATATAGGTAGGTACTTAAGTAGGTAGGTACATAGGTTGACTTAGATGGGTAGGTCAAACTAGGTACTTACCTAACTAAATAGATAAGTAGATTGTTGGGGAGGTATGTATTTTAGAATTGTGCATTATTTGTTTTTTTGTTTTGGGTTGAGCCTTTTGAATAACTCATCCCATGTGCACAAACTTCTTAATATGAAATTGCATAGGCACACCCCTTTGTTTATATAGTGTTCGAAATAGGAATGGAAAACAAACAATATGGGATAAGTTTTGAAGTTGCAACTTTCTTACAAATTAAGTTGTAATTCCAAAACTTTCTTCATCCCTTACTTCTAGGGTTTTTAGATTTTTTAACAATTCAAGTACTAGATAATTAAATAATCATTTAATTCATAATGATGAATTTTACATATATTTAAATTATAAAATATACACTACAAATATTCAGTATTCATTATCAATTACTTAAATAAGTAATACCTTCTTCATATTTCACAAACTAGTTATCTAGTTACTCACAAGTTATTAGTACATAACTCATAAACAATAAAATATTTAAAAATATTTAATTACTTTTCAGAATCTGATCGAACTATATATAATATAATTAATATGAAATTAATTTAATGACTATAATTTAAAATTAAATATTTTAAATATTTATTTTAAATTATATATCACGAATTAACAATTGTTATTAGAAAGTAAATTCTTACACAAAATTTTGAAGAATTATTATTCAACTAATTACATTATTTATTGTATAATAAAATTTATTGTTGTAAAAATTATTATAAATCAAATAATTTTTTTCTCTTGGTAATTATTAACTATAAATACAATAATTTGTTAAACATAACATTAATTTTCATAATTACAGTAAAATTATTATAAAATATTTATCATAGATGATTAATCACAGAATTTTTAAAGATAATATTATTGTATAATAATTCGTGAAATTAAAATCAGTAAAATAATTATTCTAACTACACTATAATTTTTCCAAATTTTTAATTCAGGTTTGAAGTTATAAATTAAAGAGTGTGAATAATTATGTTCAATTAGAAAATAATTATGCACA
>Ga0209611_10000762_pt1 | contig 50746 bp, 33 predicted proteins | sample S1TSphgellanicum_3_FD_187693 | JGI IMG/M metagenome (GOLD analysis project Ga0209611, IMG submission 187693) | Host-associated microbial communities from peat moss isolated from Minnesota, USA - S1T2_Fc - Sphagnum magellanicum MG (SPAdes) (version 2) | ecosystem: Host-associated > Plants > Peat... | reverse complement strand
TAGTGATCATTTGAAACATATTTCTTTTATTTTCTTCTAACTATATGTGTTCACAATCACCTCACAATTTTATCATTTAAGCATTGACCAAATGTAGGAGCTTTCATAACTCTACTTATCAATGCAAGAATGTGAAAGTAATAATCCAAACTATGATTCACCACAAAGTGACGATTTTTTCCCATGGGAACATGTTTTCAAAATTTCTAACATCGATAATTATGGAGTTTTTAACTTCAATTAATCACTAACACATTTTCAACCCAATTAAATAATTTTCCAATTGAAAATGCATGCACCCCATGTAGTAAAAAACAATTGGAAGGCCCTATATTGGGCCAAAATGAACCATCACCCACCATCCACTAAGTAAATAGATAAATATTAGGTAAGTAAATGGTTAATAGACAAGAGGATCAATTATTCATATGGACCTGCACAAGCCAAAAAACAAGTTGATTAATGCACAGTTGAAGCACTTTTGGTGCATAGACAAATCATGAGCATACATGGACTCATAAAATTCACCATGACCCAGACTTGGGGGAAGCCATCACCTTTCCCCTTATATTATTTTCTGTGATTGGCCATAGGGGCTACATCCAAATATCATTTTTCCCGGGACTCCCAAGTCGGGATTCCCAAAATTCACTAAATTGGGACTCCCACCACTTTGGAGACCCATAACTTCATGTGTAGACTTCCGATTAAGGTGAGGTCGAAAACAAAGTTTTTTCCTTGGTCGAGAGCTTTTCAATGATATGTGGCAAGCCATCTACACACACGTAATTAAGGGCGATTCGTGACTTTTAATGGTTGGGAATCAAATTGACACTTTGACTCCCGACCCTTTTTTCAGCCATAATTTGTATTACAAATATTCAAATGGATCATGCCAGCCCATTTAATATATCCACGTCTTAAAAGCCTTCCAATGTTATAAATTATTTTTTAATACAATGAGTTTTGGCCTTTCAAATTGCTCTCTGTAGATTCAACAGTTTATAGGGACTCCAACTCCCAAAGTGGGAATCCACTTGGGAGTGTGTGGACTCAATCCCTCACACTCTCTCACACTTTCAAGAGTGTGAATGTGATTCCCAAGTTGCATTCTCAGCTCAAACCTTTCCATGCCCTTGCCTTGGTTGCGAACCTAAGGCAAAGGTCATAACAATAATAATAAAATTATTCCATTTTTTAAACAATTTTTTTTTTTGGTTTTGTTATTCCTTACCAAGTTTATTCACAATTAAAATTTGTCTTAGACTTCCAAGATTTTGGGGGCAGGGGGGTGGGGTGGGGTGGGGTGGGGTGGGGGAATTGTTTATCTTTACCAAGTTGAAATTCATGACTCTAATGAAACAAGAACAAACACCCATGACCACCACCAATGTATGTCTCGCCATTTACAACGATAAGATCTTTCATTAAAGTTATTTATAAAGTCAAAACAAACCCAAGAAACCTTGGATTTCCTTGTAAATGAGGTTGACCATCAAAATGCAAAATGGGGTAATGCTAAGGAATATAACAAACGTTACTAGAAATCCAAGTTTTTCAAACTATGTGCATTGACTAAAAGGTTGTTTTCTACTAAATAACATGTATGTTTTGATTGGAGGCCAAAGTACTAAATGACATGGGTATGTTTTGATTAATCAATTTGATTATGATGACTTATTTGACCATGTATCAAATAGCCACCTAGACAAATTCAACCCCAAAAAACCATAGCAATTAAAAGGACTATGTTTAATCAATATGGCCAATTACAAAAAGGTCAAATGAGTAAACTTAGTCAAAATATTATTGACTTAGTTAACCAACCCACCTACCTATCAACATATACATTTTCTCCTACCCAACTATCCACATGGTTACGTACCTACATTTCAAATCACCTTCCTATAACCCATTTAGCCATAAGCTTTATTTATTAGGTTTGACCAATTTTAGCCAATCATTTTAGCCAAATTTAACCATTATATTCCAATATTAAATTTGGCCATTAGATTTAATTAATTAAATTTAGCCATTAAATTTTTTTGGGGTTTAACAATTAAATTCAACTTAGGTTTAGCCATTATGTTCAATTTAAATTTATTCATTGTGTTTAGTCATTATACTTAATCATTAAATAATTTTAACCATTTAATTTATATTAATTAGCAGATCATTTATTCATTATATATGTTTACCCATTAAGTTTAGCCATTAAATGTGGCCATTGAAATTTATCATTAAATAGGTCTAACAATTAATTTTAATTATTGTATTAATCATTAAATATGTTTACCCATAAAGTTTAGCCATTGGATTTAGTTGTTAAATACGTGTAGCCATTGGTTTAGCCATTGAATTTTGTCATTAAATAGGTTTAACCATTAAATTTAATCATTAAATAAATTTAGCCATTCAATTTGGTCATTAGATTTAGCCAACTAATTTCTTGCAATTTTGTAACATGTGAAATAAAAAACTTGACAAATTTTGACATCTTCTGATGGTGTAGTCCATTAATAAGGACTTGGTTTGTTATGGTGAAGGTGAGAGGTTCAATTCTTAACACTTACAACCTATGTGTATGTCTAAATGCTAGGGTGACTAGGTAGAATAAGTTAGGTTAGGCTAGGGTAGACTAGGTTAGGGTAAGCTAGGTATATCACCTACCTATCTACATTTTTTATGTATTTAACCCATTGACTTATGATTTGACCAATCAAATGATGACACATGAGGCATTGAAATGACCTTACAACATGTCACATTTTACCACTAGTGAAATTTTTTAATCAAGAACATCACCTTGGGATTGGTCAAAAGGACCACCTCAGGGTTGGTAAAAAAAACCGTCCTATTCGTACTAGATTTGTTAAAATCAACCTGCCCTAGAAAACCAAAGTTATTTTTTGCCCCCTATCACTTTGCGATACTTTTTGGTTTGAAAATCCAATTTGAAAAACTTGGAATTCTAATAGTGAAAGAAGGAAACTTAATTTTCTTTTCAACCTTGAATGATTTGAATTTCCTCATGTCTTTTGTGTTTTATGTGTTTACTTAAGGGCCTACTTATGTTATGGGATACATAAAGGGGACTTAAGGGATTATACAAAGCTTACCAAAGGGGTTGCCTAGGGATTTTTTTAATTAAGGGATATTTAAAGATTACTTTGGGGCTACTTAAGGCCTTTCTAAGGACTATACACTATGTCCAAGCATGGTTTTCATAACTAGGATAACTTGCAACTACTATTTAATTATAGTCATGTAATCATATTTGGATTTAAGTTTGTTAAGGGTTTTTATTATTCCCTTTAATTATAAAATTCTATTTCTATGTTTTAAATTCTAATTCACAAAGAAACATTAATAGTTGTGTACAATTTAGATCCGAAACCATGAAAAACAAGAACACAAAGGTGAAGATATTATTCACGAAGGCAAGAACAAATTTGAGATGAATTCCCCAAAATCAAATTAAAAAATTAAAGCTTCAAAATTCAAATTTTACCTTGTTTAAAAAGTTCAATTTTTTTTTTCATCATCTTCAAATCCTCCTATTTATACCTAACATAGGGTTTTTTAAATTAAACAATTGCTAGCTAGTATAATAATCAACAAACTCAAAATTGAACTACAACAATTATTAACCACGAGTTAAACATAAACATGTTGTGTTAACAACCAATTATGCAAACAAACTAATTATTAATTTATTTATTAAATAAATTACTAATTATCCAATAATAACTGAAAAAATTCTCAAAATAACATTGCTTCATTGGTTACCAGTTGGTAACAACCAGTTACTATACATATAAAGTGAAAATTTTGGGTTAACAGAATCATTATCATTTTTTAAATTACAACCATTATTAGGATTACATGATTATAAATATGACTATAGGTAATTATGTGATTATAAATTATGATTACCCAATTAATAATCATGTTGAACAAAATTAACCTTATTTGACCAACTATAAAATAAAATAAAATAAATATGAACATGTGGTTAGGTTCAATATAAATTGGCTTATGTTTAATGTACGTTTGGATTCGGTTTAACCTATTTTAACTTCTAGATTTAATTTGATTGAATTAAACCTCTAAGTTTAACCTTAATTTAATTTTTAAAATTAACTTGCATTTATTTTATTTTATAAATTTAGTCTAAATAGACTTATTTAATCCGAATATACTTGTTTAATTTAATTTAACAAATAACCTAATTTTGTCCAGGTAACCTAGTTTAACCTAAATATCCAAAAAAAACCAAGTTTTGCTTACTTTAGCCTAAATATCCAAGTTTTTTTTAAATAGTTTTATTTTCTCAAATTTTGTTTAAATATCATAATTTTCTCAGATTTTGTCAAGTTTAACCCAATTTAACTTAAGTAACTTAGTTTAGTCAATTTAACCAAGCTTAATCTAAAAACTCAATTTTAACCAAGTTTAGCAAAAGTTAATTTAAATAGCTTACTTTATCCAACTATACTCAAATGTAACATGAATAACCCAATTTAGCTTAATTAACCAAGTTTAATAAATTATAACCAAGTTTTGCCAATTTAACTTAAATAATATATTTTAATGAAACTTAGCCAAATTTAGCCAACTTTAGCCAACCTTAACATAAATAACCTAATTTAACCAAGTTTAATCAAGTTTAACAAAATTTTGCTAAATTTGTCATGCGTCTACATGGCCTCATACATGATGGCCGGTTATGGGCATTTCCATCCTGCCTTTTAAGGTTAATGTACACTTTTAGGGTTAATGTACGTTTTAAGATGATTGTATGTTATTAGGTGTTTCGGGTTTTAGCTTGTTGGTGGCTATATAAAAAGCTAAGCCTTCCCTTCTCTTTTTAGTTTTTTTAGAATTCCTTTGTTAGGAGAGTTTCTTCCATAGTCAGATTGGATTTCTAGATGCTCATGACGGCCATTACACACCATTGTTTACATACACTACATGTTCTTTCCTTCTTTGCAATTCAATTCTAAAAAAACTCCTCTTTGCTACTTAATGTTAAAAGCGGTAGATTTCTCTTGGCTTTGAATTCTTGAATTTCTTGAATTTCTTGAATTCTCGTGTTATTGCTGCTCGTGTTACGGTTGCTGGAGGGAGCTTGTGTTGTTACACCTTTACCAACCAACAACACCAAAATTGAAGGAGCTGGGAAGAGCAAAACCAAATGGGGAGTGATGTATCTTAGAGTAGGTTTCGAAGTTTTTTTTTTTCTTTCTCACTTTCTTTTTCTTTCTCTTTCACGCACAGAAACACAGGAGGAGGTGGTTGAAGACTCTTGAAGTTATCAAATTTTTAAAAACAAATTTTTTTGCAGCATTGCTTGCCATCGCTGCAGAGAAGCGCCACGAGCTTGCAACGCCACGAGCTACAGCTCTTATTGTGTCGTCACAAGCTTGCAGAATGGTGAACTTATAGTGTCGTGAGCTTGCAATGTCGAGAGCTTATAGCGTTGCACCGCCGCGTTGCCGTCAGCCATCGTCATGAACTTGTAGTGCTGCGAGCTTGTAGAGCGGCAAGCTTGTAGCACCAAGAGCTTATAACATTGCGTTGTCGTTGGCCATCGTTGCGAAGCTCACGGGCGCTCTATAATGTTGTGACCTTCGACTTCCATCCGTCCACAAACTTCCATTCGTTGGACTTCCGTCCACGAACTTCCACCCATTGGACTTCCATCCATCGAACTTCCGTTTGTTAGACTTTTTTCCATCCACCAACATTTTTTTAAAAAATAATTAATAATAATAATAATAAATAAATTAATTAATTAATATGTACATTTACATATTCTCGTATTAATACATACACTTACGTAATTTTATTAATATATAAATATACAATTATTTTTTCCTTTACTTCGTCATTTAGCACTAATGATTATAGAAACTGAAAGTTGATTAGGGTATGTTTTCTTAAGCACTTCACATTTCAATTTCCATTATAGTTGCATTTAATTGCATGGTTGTGTTAGAATTTTGTAGTTAGTGCTTTATATTGTTACCAAATTTTGAGGCATGGGACAACACCATGTCCTTAGATGATGAGAACACTACTATTCAACCAAAGCCAAGGTATTAGCTACGAAGTAACACACAATCATTTGAGCCAATTTCTTTGAGTTCACGATCTTCATGACAATACCATCAAATGTCTACAGCACCACCGTCATCTAGCACAACTCCTACTAGGAATTCAAATTTAGGTTACACTACATCAACGGTACATCAAAGTCCATTCGGAGGGGTTAATGTGAGCCATACCAACACAACCATGTGTGGTAGTCTCAATTTTTAAGAGTTGCATCAAGGTTATTTGAGTGTGGTAAGGTTATTAGGGGCTTTTAACAACTTAATAGGGAATGAGGAATGTGTTTGGTGAGGGGAGGGGTTGTTTTCTTTTTTGAAATGCGTTATTAATGAGTAAGGTGTTGGGTTAGTTCTTTTCTTCAACAAAAAACTAGTAACCATAGTTATAGAAACTTTATTGCGTAATTGAGGGTGAGAAATCTCTAAAGGGTTGGGGGTAGAAGTAGACACCAAAATTCGAGGTGTTCAGCACAACATTGGCCTTGTTCTAGTATTTAGTGGATAGCAAGGATGTTTGAAATTCATGAAGTAGTTGAAAGGGTGTTAATGGAAGGTCCAATAGAAATAGAACAATTTTCAAGCCGTATGAACATAAGATTAATTCAAGACAACTTAACGATTAAATAAATAGTGTGATAATGTGCCAATGGCAATAGGAGTTTCATAGTGACTAAAACATTTATTTAGATTATGAATGAGCTCAACGAGGAGCTGTAAGTACATGTAAAATCCTAGGCTATGCCATAATGATAGTTCATAACTGCAAGAAATCTAGGATGCATCGAATGGTGCGAACTAGGTAGTCCGCCTTGCTATTAGGAGGTAGTTGGCGAATTGGACCACGCAACCAACGATAGTGTCCAACATCAGGAACCCAAGACCATGCGAAGATAGAAGTATCTTTAGTTTCGTAACAACCTTCACAAACGGTGTAAGGTTTGTCACCAAAAGCAGGGTCGATTTGCAACAAGATCACCAAGGTGCAAAAGTTCGGAAAAATACGATAGTACCAGGCTCGAAGGGGTTCAACTTCAAGACGAGCATGCACCTTTAAAAATTCGAGTTTTTCATCATGAGGATGCTGCGTTAGGGTCAGATCTAAAGATGACTCCGGAGGCGGTTCTTCATTCACTTGTGCGGCTTAGGGCCCGTAAAATGTGACCATGCGCAACACCATAATTTCAAGGAAAGGAAAAAGGTCAAATCTTCAATCAAAATCAAATCGACAATGAAGGTGTGAAAAACTTGTTACATTGAGGTGCACAGTTGTAATTTATAAATCGGGGAAAAGGAAAGAAAGGCGTGAGTGACAGCCTAGAACCATGGTAAAGTAAAACCGTAAGGTCAAAGGAAAAAATTGAAGGTTTAAGTAAAGTTTGTTGGGGGGAAAGTGGGAAGAGGTGAAAAGGTGTTTTTCCTTCACCTTCCATTGACCACCAAACTTGGAACCTTCATTTGGCCACCAAGCATGGAACCTTCCATTGGCCACCAAGCTTGGGATCTACCTTCACTTCCCTTCTCCTTCTTTTTAAAAGGTGGACTCGGAACATTGTGGTCTCTTTCTTTCCCCGGACATAATTTTCAATTCAATCTTGAATATTTATTCCCACAAGCTTCTTGAGGAAGAAGAGAACGATTAATCTTGGTAGATGGGAAAAGGAAAGTAAAAGGAAAGTCTTGTAATAGTTTTGGGGGAATGGAAGTGAGTAGTGATAGTGTTGGGAGGTTGGAACTTTAGAAAAAATCTCACAAACCCTCTCAGGTTTGGTCGCATAACTTTTTACTGGTTTAGCTATAGAGCTTAGGATTTGGTAGCAAGGTGCGCCTTGTAGTTAGCTTTCTAATGAGCTAAAGCAAGCTGGATTTGAATAATTTATGTGTTAGAAATGGTATTTCAAGTGATTGATGGTCTATAGTCAAGTTGAACCAACTGCCTTCGTAAAACCCTCTCAGGTTTAGTAGTATAACTCCTTACTGGTTTAGCTACAGATCTTAAGATTTGGTAGGACGATGCACCTTGTAGTTAACTTCTTAGTGAGCTAAGGCAAGCCAAATTTGAATAATTTATGTGATAGAAATAATATTTCAAGTGATTGGTGGTCTGCAGCTGAGTTGAATTTATCACCTTTGTAAAACCCTTTTGGGTTTCATAGCATAACTTCTTGTTGGTTTAGCTGCAAAGCTTAGGATTTGGTAACAAGGTGTGCCTTGTAGTTAACTTTTTAATGAGCTAAGGCAAGCCGAATTTGAGTAACCCATGTGTTAGAAACAATATTTCAAGTGACTAATGGTTTGCAGCTAAGCTACACATGGTGTTGAATCCTTAAACATTGGTTTAAATGAATGACAATTTGACATAAAGTTATAGGATGTGTAGTGTTTAAGCTTGGAAAATATATCTATCAATTTTAATCGTAAATGATGCATAGGAGGCAAGCTACTTAGTTTCAACTACAGGCGCAATTTAACATCTAGAAACACACTTGCATTTTTTCCTTCATTGGTAACATTTGCGCTTTCAAGTATAGTCACCTCGTAGAACCGGGAATAAAGGGATGGGAAGTTGCCTCATAGTTAATTAGTGGGGTATGCCTATTGTTGGACCTGCTTTCACACCATCACCGTATATTCTACTACAAATTGTGACCTCTACACCCATATACACCATGGAAGTCAGTAATTCCTCTAAGAGAATTAAGAAGTTCAATGGAAGGCCAAGTACCATTTCTTTGAAGGAGTTCAAGGCAACTTTCTCAACTGCGGTCTGTGAATTAAAATTCAAGTATGGCATTAATTAAATCGAAGTGTTCGCATTCAAATAACTAGCCCGTTATGTGCACTATGAAGCATTAGATAGATGTCTACAAGCAACATTCTTTGAGGATTTTGGGTGTCACCCAGATCCCCAATCCAATTATGCCACAACCATCGCCATTGCCTTTCAAGCTTCCATTGCACATCATGGGATTATGCCCAAATATCTAGATCCAATACCTATTTTAGTAAATTTTTCTCTTCAATAACTCATTGTTGTTATCGCAAACATTCCTCCCACCATTGATGCACCAGCTTTTGCTGATCCAATGGGGGAATTCTTTTGAGTTCTTGAGTTGGAATTTCCGGTGAAGAATTCTAAAAAAAATCTACAATTCACCACCTTCTCTCGACAAAAGGATGAAACCTTCAAGATGCTTTATAGGAGGCTTCTTAAGCTTAAAAAGGATACTCAGAGCAACACAGACCTAGAAGCTACCCATTGATATTTTCATTCGTTGGAAGGTAATCCAACACTCCATGCGCAGGTTTTGCAACGAGTTTTTGCAGAATTTGAAGACTCGTACATTTTGTTAGATGTGTACAACATTTATGAAAAGCTGAAACTAATTCATGCACACTATGAAGCTAATACTATGAGGCCTCTCTCACGTTCAATGCCTTAGTTTCCACCAGCTGCGCCAACCAGATCATCACATTTTTCTTCAAAAGTTAAAGCAATGCACTCGGTTACACCCATCCTACCTTTTTGCAACTATTGTGACAATCCTGCCCACAAAGTTAATGAATGCAACATTCCTTCCGAAGATTTTTTTGTGATTATTGTGGGAAAGAGGGACATCAGGAAGCTATTTGTTTTGCCAAGTTCTTACAATAGAAGCAATTTTGATTACCACGGCAAAATCTACCAGCATTTTCCATTGTCCCTCAACCAAAAGCCAAAGCACCTCAACCTTCCATTTAGGCTTTCCCCACCAAGGGTAATTCTAATAAAAATGCTAAGAAGAAGGAGCACAATGTTGATAAGAGGGAGGTGCTTCAAGCCCATGCTATTCAAGTTCAAACTCTGCAAAATGAACTCAAATCATTGAAGGCCTAACTTGCTAATCTAAAAGGCAAGTCTTCCCAATCAGCTAATCATTCCCAACCTGTACAGGGTTCAAGATCATGGGAAGGACCTCCTAGGTCGTTCTATGGCCTCTCACACGACACCATGGTTGGCAAGTATGTTCTTTCCAATGCACACAATTCTAGTTTCACACAGAATTTGCCACTTCTTTTTGCCCTTCCTACTTTGCGGCACAAAAGGCTAATGTGGCACCTAGAGTTTTTGCCATTAGGCAAGTAATTCAGACTGATGGATTCGCATATGTTTCAAGTCCTATTACTAAGGTTAGAGAAGCTTGAGCAGTCATGCCATAATCTTTTTGTCCTCTCAACACGGAAGAAGAACACACCTTGTTGGTGAGGGGGCAGGAAACTACTACACCACAAGCTACTAAGGCATCAAATTCTCGTGTCCCAGGAGTACATGTACATCAAGAAAACACACAATTTTCCACTAATAAACTTGTGGAGTGTAAACTTCAAATGTGTGAAATGGCACAAAAGCTTGTGAGTACACCATTATTTTGTTTTCAAGATTTGAAGTTAAGCACCAGGGACATAATTACAGTACTAGAGGATACCCTGAACATTACATTAGGTCCTCTACCAATCCCTAATCCACATGCTACAAGAGTCTCATCCAACACCTTGGAAAGACATTTGATTAGCTCACGTGTTACAGATGGCGTTCATAATCTAGTCATTAATTTTAGCATGGCTAAACTAATGGGCTTTCCTACCTTTGATTTTACATTCACATATCAAAAAACAACTAAGAACCCCTCACTTGTGAATTTGTTATTCAGCAAAGGTGTTGTGGGTAGCCATTCTCTTCACAAAGTCTCTCACTCATTTCTAAAGGTGGTGCTTAATGAGAGAACTTCCATCGCCACCATAATTGCCATTGTTGACAATATTGGGTCAGCAATCCAAGTGTGAAGACATACACCTAGAGTGGTACTTCTTGATACAAGTGCCCAACCAATGATTCTTGGAGTTAAATTTGCCAAGAAGATGGGCATGCTCGACTCCAAACTATGGAAATCTATGTGGCAGATTCGCACCACTAGTGGGAGCATAGAGGAGGTACTTGGGGAGAGTTCGGATTTGATTGCATTTAACTTCAATGAAAGTACAGATCAGGAGTTTTGCCTACAGGTCAAATGTTTTGTCACCAATGCCACCAGTTACGATGTGTTCATTGGGCAAAAGGCCTTGTTTCCACCAGGTTTCACAATTGACAACTAGTTCGAACATGTGTATTACTGAGTGGATTGGGAAATTGATGGCCACCACCTGGGATACATACCCCTCGATTTACATGGGAACCATAGTCCTATGGCTCACCATTGTATATTCAAGGAAGCCCACACTATTTCCTACATCCAATAATTTAACCATGAGTGGATAGAGGGAGATGAAGAGGAGATAGCTTACGCCCAAGCCATTGAAAGATTGAGGGTGGTTCCTACTGACACTCAACACAGACTAGAGGTTTTACAGAAGTTCAAAGCAGCCCACGAGCCCTTGGTCAAAGCTCTATTTAGTTTTGAGAACATGGAGAGCCATGGTGAACCGATTCAGCTAGTACTTCATCAGCTAATCACCTGGACACTGCCTAAGGAAGGGATTACATTACTAGAGCTTTTTGGTGGTATTGGTACAAGTCTCAAAGCCCTATTACAGTTAGGGATGGTGGTTTGGAAATATTTCTACGTAGACATTGATCCTATTGCAAAGCAAGTGGCGGCATCAAGAATGAAGGAGCTCACAACCAGATTTCCACAATAGTTTGCAACCATCACATGGAAGGTCAGTTTCACGTTTTTGCCCTCTAACATACAATTAATTTAGAACAAACATATGGAATTACTTGGCCTCGTGGACCTCATAATTTCAAGTTGGGAGTGTCAAGGATTTTCAACGACTAGATTCGAAGAAGGCTTGAGTGACATAAGATTCGGTCTTTTCACGGAAATGGTACGATTGATCACCTGGGCTCAATCCATATCTCCTATGTTTGGTTATGTAATTAAGAACACCCCTTTTCAGTTTGACCAGAAGGAGAAAGTCCAAGAGCATTACACGTTAGTCAAAGATTACCTTGGAGAACCATTCTTACATGATGCGGCACAATGCGGTTCCTATGCACACAGGTTGCGGAACTGGTGGACCAACCTTGCACCACTTTCAGTTCTGTAGTTGGTTCTGAAATACACCATCAGAGACCCCAACTTGCAAGTTTCTCACATATTGGACGATCATAGCTCTTACCAACCAATCATAAGGCAAGAAAAACCTCTTTGGTTTCCAGCGAACACAATAGGAAAACCAAGAAGTGTTTGGCCCACCTTTGTCTCCTTCCCAGGAGCACATGCCTTTCAGGGAGATGGACTAGGCCTAATGTATTGTCATGCTTCAGCCACTTGGGATGAACCAAGCCCAAAAGAAAAAGAAAGGGCTATGGGGTTCCAAATTGGCACTACTAATCACACCAAGGTGACTAGATTGGAGCATAATGTTTTATTGGGGAGAGGCATGGACCTGAACTCCTTTACATGGTTGTTAGTAACCTATGTATTCTTTCAAATGTACACAACACCAACATTGATTCAATCAACTTGCAGTTCTGGTGATGTGACCACATGGCACCTCGACCAAATACACTTGCCTATCTTCAACACTCTACATTTCACTCTTAGTGTTGGGGGGGAAGGACGTACCATGTAATTTGACTCAAGTTGTTTCTAATACACCTAGAGGTGCATTAGCTTCTAGATAAACAATTACAACCTTTTATGAATTTGCGCAGTTGGATAGTGGAGAACCCAATACACCATGTTTTTCAAACACACTTTCCAACTCCATTCCATGTGTTTCCAACTACCCTTTCATTATGGGGAACCAACTCACAAAGAAAGAGAAAGACCAAGTCATAGACTTGTTAATTAAGTATGAGAATGTGTTCACATTTTTAATGAAAGACTTAGGTAGGTGTAAGACCATGCAATTATCTATAGACCTTATAGATGAAACACCCATCTATCGAAGGAGGCATAGGTTGAACAAGCATGAGTGGGAACTTGTAAATGAAAGATGCAAAAAGCTCCATGATGCTAGTCTCATTTAGCCATCAAGTTCTAATTTCGTAGCCGCTATAGTAGTGCGAGCAAAGAAGGATTCAACTAGATTATGGACTAAAAAAAGGATGTGCTGGGATTATAGGCCTTTGAACTTGGTTACAACTCAGGACAAGTACCGCATGCCCATCCCTAAAGAACTGTTTAATAGCATTTGAAACTCAAACATCTTCACAATTATGGATCTTAAACAAGGTTATGCTCGCTACGAAAGATCATAAGAAAATGACATTCCATGGAAACAACAAGTTGTGGGAATGGCTTATGATGGCTTTTGGATTAAAAAATGCACCTGTCTTCTTTCAGCGAATCATGGACTAGGTTCTCGAAGGGGCAAATTTCCTGAAGTGCTACATAGATGACGTCCTAATGCATACCAAAGGATTCTTGCAGCACTTGGTTCATCTTGAGGAATTACTCAAAAGGCTCCACAAAGTCAATATGAAGATCCATCCTAAAAAGTGTGAGTTTGCCGTCACCTTAGTAGTCCACCTTGGACACATAATTTTGTCGAATGGTATCATGGTTCATTGGGTCAAAGTAGTAGCCATTTTGGAGATGCCCAATCCTACTCATGTTCACACGTTGAAAAGCTTCATTGAACTATGTAATTACTACAAAATTTATGTCCAAAACTTTAGTACTATGGCTCATCCTCTCTATGCATTGTTAAAAAAGGATGTTGCTTGGACATGGAGTGATGAAATTCAAGAAGCTTTCAACACACTCAAGGAAAAGCTTTCAAAGTTCCCCATTTTGAGAAGACCTAATTTTAACAAGGTCTTCATTTTACACACTGACTAGAGTGCTTTTAGTATTGGAACTATTCTTGGTTAACTTGATGAGGAAGGCAAGGAATATGTTATCGCCTATGCATCCTGAAACAACAATAAGGTTGAGAACAACTATTCTTCATATGAGGGGGAGTGCCTTGTTGTTGTATGGGTCGTCATACATTTCAGGCCCTATCTTTATGACATTAATTTCACTTTGTATACCGACCACCAGCCTATCAAGTGGTTAATGACCAACGATAAGCTTACTGGTAAGTTAGCTCGTTGGGCGCTTATACTTCAGGAGTATGAGTTCAAGGTTATTCACTGACCTGGTATTACACATCAGAACACGAATACCATGTCGCAAAGACCCCTCCCTACCTCTGAAGATTTCTTAGAAGCTAAGCAAGATTTTGATCAAATTCCAACAATACATGTATCTAATGCATTTAGTTATCTTGCATTACTGTAATGTAACTTGGTTGAACATCCCATTGTGGATATATGGGAGGACTTGGACACTTTGAGGTTTCTTTAGCATGGGGAATACCCTCCCCAAGTTACATTAAGTTAACGAGATTGCATACAACAGCAGTCCAAACGCTATTCATGGAGGGACAATCATCTCATCCGATGTTTACCACAAGGCTATAGAATGATCCCTCCACCACATGAACGGCTTGGTTTTATTTAGAAAGTACACTTAAAGCTTGGACACATTAAAGTTGAGTGTACTTATAACCTTCTCGCTCTTCATTACCATTGGAAAGGTATGTATTCTCAAGTCTGAAACATCATTGCTAGGTGTGAACAATGTGATAGAGTGAAAATTTCCTTCTCCTCTTGACAACTCACGCTTTCTTCATTCCCTATTCAGGGCATGTTCTATCGTTAGTCATGTGATTTACCTGGAGAGTTACCACAAACCTCCAAAAGTAATGTTTACATCATGATTATGATTAAGCATTTTTCAAAGTGGGTCGAGCTTGTGGCGTTGCCGGACAAGTCATCGCATAACACCGGCCAGGCTTTCTTACAACAGGTTCGAAGTAGGTTTGGGGCTTGTGTTGAGTGCCTTATTGATCAAAGATTAAAATTCAGAGGAGAATTCCAAAACCTACTTGATCATGCTCTCATTGACCATCACCAGATTTCAAGGGATCATCCCCAAGTTAATGGCCTTGCAGAAAGGATAGTTTAGACATGCAAGAAGGGATTACGGAAAATTTGCCTCACTAAGAACAAAAAAGATTGGGACCTGGCCCTACCTTACATCGCCATGGGTTACAGGATGTCCAAACACGCCTCTTTGTCTCATTTCTCTCTTTACTTTTTACTTTTTAGGAGACATCCCATTCCACCCTCTTCATGTTGCTCAAATGGACCAGGTTGTGGACTTGGACTCCCCAGCTATTTGGGCTAGGGTCATCACATAAAAGGTTGCTCTATTCAAGAGGGTTATGCTCATGGCCATGGAGAACTTGTCCATTGCACAACATCGAGACACCTTATGGTATGCATACACACGAAATGGCAGTTACAAACCTAAGGTGAAACAATTTGATGTTGGTGATTTTGTGTATATCTAATGGCAACCTAATGATACTCTAGACATTTCTTCTAGTCACACTATCTTAAGGATTAAGGCAATCAAACCTTCAGATGTGTTGGAGTTACAAGGAGTTAATGGATTCACAATTCGGGATCACTCTAAAAACTATGCACCCTGCCACCTGCCGAACTTGGATCCTACCATCATCACATCGACTTAGATTCCTCCACTTGACTATCCATGTTAGGTATGTTAGAGGACAGATGATGCTGATTAGATGCTACTTTGTGATAACTGTAATGTTAGATACCATCTCTTCTTACTCAAGCCGAAGCTCACTCAAATTCTTACCAACATTTGGTATTATTCATCATGTTCTTTTACAACACCTTGATTTCTACTCAAACTATGCCACATTTTTTTCGACTCAAGTTTGGGGGGGGATACATGAGAATTTCATCTTAACCTCCTCTTATGGATTGTATATATATGTGCGTGCATCTATTTTTGGTTGATTAGTTTCTTTGACTAGTTTTAGTTTTTTTATTTAATAGAGTTTATATGGATTTACACCCTTATGACACCATACGTCATGACACTACACGTCATGACAAATTTAACCTAAATAACATACTTTGATTAAATTTAACCAAATTTCAATAAAAATAATTCTAATCAAGTTTAATCAAATTTAACCAATTTCAACTTAAATAACTTACTTTAACCAAGTTTAGCCTAATATAGCCTAATATAGCCAAGTTTAACGTAAACAATTTTTTTTTGCTAAATATAATCTAGTATAGCCAAATTTAACCTAAATTACCTACTTTAACCAAGTATAAAGAAATTAATTAATATAGCCAAATTTAACTTAAATAACATATTTAAACCAAGTTTAGCCTAATGTAGTCAAATTTATTTTAAATAATTTACTTTAGTCAAATTTAACCTAGTATAGCCTAGTTTAACCTAGGTTAGACCTAATTAATTTAGTTAAGCCTAAGTAGCCCCAAGGTATATTAGGTTACCTAGGTTATGTAGGTTTACCCCTAGGAAAACCTCGATCTACTTAAAATAGCCTATAGAAGTATTGGGTGGTTTAAGTTAACTTAGACCTTCAACTTAGGTCAACCTAAGGTGGCATAAGTTAACTTAGGCTTTAAGAATTTATTATTTATATGTTTGTGATAACTTCATTTGTTACCAAAACAAATGTGGTGGTGCAATGGTAAAAGACTTGGCCTTTCAAAGTGGAGGTGAAAAGTTCGAATCCTCTTATTTTCATCCTATACACTACTCAAGTTCTTATGGGAATATAAATGGGTAGCTTTCGTAGGAGTTAGTTGGTTAATTTAACCTATGTTTCGTTTTAACTTAGGTTAGGTCACCTAGTTTAGTCCCCCTAAACTTCAGCATGTAGGCTGAATCACCTAACTTAAGGTTCATAACCTAAGTCCCATGTCGTAACCTTAACCTTGGGTACGCAACCAAGGCAAGGGCTTACAAGAAGGCGAGACAAGAAGGAGACCTGGGAGGCACATCTTATACTCCCAGGAGTGCAGGAGAGTGTGAGAGAACGAACCCTCACACTCCCAAGGCAACTCCCACTTGGGGAGTTGGAGTCCCGAATGACTCTCAAATCTTCGGGGAGCGATTACAGGGGTCAAAACCCATTAGTTTGAAAAAATATTTATATCATTGGAAATTTATTGAAACATAGATGTCTAAAATGGGTTCGCATCACCCATTTGGACATTTGAAACACAAGTTATGGTCAAAAGAAGGGTCGGGTGTCAAATTGGCAATATGATTCCCGACCATTAAAAGTCGGGAATGGACTCGATTTACTTGCGTGCAAGTGGTGTGACACATACCGTTGGAAAGTTCTCAATGAGGGCTACAACTTTGCTTTAAACCTCATCTTGATTGGAGGTCTGCACACAAAGTTATGGGGCTCCAAAGTCGCGGGAGTCCCGACTTTGGCAATTTCGGGACTCCCACTTGGGAGTCCTGAGACAAAATGCCATTTGGATGTTGGCCTCGTGGACGGGAACAGAGTATACTATAAAGGGGAAGGTGGTGGCTTCCCCCAAGTCCGGGCCGTGGTGAGTTTTGTGAGTCCGAGTTTGCCCATGGCTCGTCCTAACACCAAAAGTGCTTCAACTATGCACTAACCAACTTGTTATTTGGTTAGTGCAGATCCGATTGAGTGATTAAATGCTTGTCATTCATCTTAGTCCCATCCCAAAGCTCTAGCACGCCCCTCTACCCCTCAAGTGTTACCAACCAAGGAGTGTGCATCGATTTTTTAATTTTCCAATGTCTTCAGTTTGGATTCACCTTTGAGTCCATTAAGGAGATTGGGGGTGCGTCATCCCAAGTGTCGTTATTTGACAAAAAGTTGATTGCCATGTGGCATTATATAATTGGGCAAAAAAATAATTTCCTTATTTTAGATTACCATGTGTCAATTCATGAGTGGTTAATAAAATCTTGAATTCATCCTAAATTACCATGTGGCAACAAAACAATAACCAAAATATATCATAATTATATATTTTTAAATTAATTTTGGCCATTGAAGATGTCTTGTAGTCATGAAGGACATAGTCTCAAATGGCATTTACAATTACACCATTTTTGCGACTAGTGACAAATACTATGAGGCCATATGAACTAATAGTCATGTAGTTATGGCCAATCATATATGTGGTTTAAAACTATTTTGCAAATAGTTGATGTAGTTGTTTTCATCGTGTTTTGGCATATTGATAGGGAGACACCTAAGGATTTACCCAGGTTATGGGATACCTAAGGACTACTTAAAGGGCTACCTAGTGCTTACCTAAGGAATCCAATGTGACGTCAACTAAAGACCTATGAAGTTATGGGATACCTAAGGACTATTTAAAGGGCTACATAATGTTTATTTGAAGGTTATCAAAAGTTTACATAGGGTGTTACGTAAAGCCTACCTAAAAGGTTATGTCCTTAGGGATTACCTAAGGAAACACCTAGGAACCTACCTAGGTTATGGGATACCTAAAGGCTATTTAAAGGGGCTACATAAAGCCCCTAGATCCTTAAAATATATCCCCCTAGGTAGCTTTTAAATAGCCCCCTTTGTAGCCCATAAATAACCCTCTATGTAATCTCTTAAATAACCCCTTAAATAGCTAATGCAATATGAAATTTGAAACAAAATTTGTTATACTATGTATACCATAAATATACCCATGTTTTTAAAATTTAAATGATTAAAAAATTCTTAAATGATATTATATATTATTACTTTTGTGAAAATCATAATCTTAAGGCCCAAACATCGAAACTTCAACCCAAAATTAAATGCACCATGTTTTGGTACATATACATTATAATATTAAACCCAAAAATGTTCAAAAGAGGGTCACTAAAGTCCTAGTGATTGTTCTTTTAGGGTTAGAAGAGGGCACCTTTATCTCTAAATAATGTATTCACAAAATTTGATGGTATGTGGGTTTCATGTGTGTGTGTGTATAATTAATTAATTAGTTAAAATCAATACCTTTCCAAAAAAGAACATGAAAAGGCAAATGTGCATGCTTATGTCCATGTTATATAGCAAAATCAAATTTGATATTGATACAAATAATGATGAACTATTGACAACCATACAAAAGCATATACAAATAATGATGAACTATTGACAACCATACAAAAGCATATGAAGGAAATAAAAGGGGGAAGGGGGAGGGGATGTTATTAAATTGATAAACCTCCATCTCCTTTACCATCATTCTTACCTTGTTATCACATTTTGAAAATGAAACTTGAATTAAAAATTTAAGACTTATTTAACTATTACATTCCATAGATCTAAATCTTTTTGTTCGACCATGGGTTTCTAATGGAAGATCATTATTTCACTTACCTCACAAAAAAAGGATGTATATATATAAACCCTAATTGTAACACATAAAGTGAAATTTTTTTGGTGGATATTGGACAAGAGAATAAGTGTGTTCATTGCTATTATGTAGTTGCTTTCAAGAAATATTTATTAATGTGTGAAAACCAAAATGTTTAGGGATGGATAATTGATCATGAAAGTTAATTTAATCATCATCAATGCCCTTGTACCATGTTCTTTTGAATAGTTGAATGAAGTAACCATATTTTTGTTTTATTTTTCTATCATTTGGTGATAATGTTAATTTTGTAATGCTAGCAAAAAAGGTCATGTATGACATGGATTTTCAAGCAATGTTGATGTCTAAGAAAGAAGGCCAACAAATGGGGTCAAATTGTTCATTATGGTGTTGTTCATGTCTAAAGCCCACTTCACACCTTATATTTGGAAATTTAGGCATCGCTACCAAAAATCATTATGACCTCACATTATCATTGACACATACATTGTCAATATGTTATGGAAAAAATTCAATGTTATAATTCACATGTGGTGGTAGGTAGAAGACCACCACCTAGTTATGATGGAAACTTCAAATGTTCAAATCACATTGTAATGATGATTTCTCATCTTTACATATTGCATTACCACCTTTTAATTAGTGTGCCATATCTAGTTGAACATTTTGTTCATTCCATTTGAATTGTTTCTCCAACATGCTCAAACTATTCTTTCTCTACAACTTTATGTATTTTTTAAAAGCATTTTCCTCTCTTTGCATTTGTGCATTTGCTTGCCTTAAAACAACTCATTCCATTATGTGTGTAATCACTTTTGACTTCAAAGATTCTTAATGGTGTTACTATGTTTGACATTTCATTGACGTATCTTTTTATACATTGCAACTCATCATCAAAGTTTTTTCGTGTTTGATAAATTTCATGCATTGTTTTGTTTTATGCAATTTTTACAAATTTGGACTCTCCTCCATTAATTACCACATTTGGTATTATGGAACTTGTGATCATAGTTGTTTTTTATTCTTGTCTTTTTTTAATTGATGTTGACTCCTTTGATGTAAATTTGGGCGAATTATTTCACTCCATTATCTTTATTTATCTAGTGTTTTTATTTTTTTATGGTTTTCTTTACGACAATTGCCTCTCTTTGCAATTGTGCATCTATTGGTTCTATGGGATTCCATTATTTATGAAATTGCGTATAATTTTAAATATTTGTGATGGTGTTCCAACTAAAGTTTTGTTAATGTTAGTATTTTTTTTTGGTTTGATATTTGTATGATGTTGCATCTTATTTTCATTTGTCGTTCATTTTGAAGTTTGATATTTTGTTGCAACTTTTTTCATTGGGTAGTTGCACATTAAACAATCCATTTTTGGGAGTCACAGGGGTAGTTTTTGAAGGGGGGATACCTCTAAGTTTAGTATAATATGTGTTGGGAAATGATTGAAAATTTTAGAAAAGACTCAATTGAATAAAATTCTGAATAAAATTGTGAGCATATTAAAATAATCACCATACACATATAGAGATACCATAGATAAAAAATCTTCACTCGTAAAATTTGTTGTGCATTTTGAAGTTTTACCCTCTATGTGATTTTATAATGAATGAAATCAATTGATGGATCTCCATTAATAATTTGGTGTTTTTTTATGAAATGTGGATGTATAATATTGTGAAGGTGACAATTCATGTTGTAGGATGGATGACTATAGGGCAATTGGGATACATTGAAATTATTTAAATCATACACATGAAGGGTGATTTTAGGGTGAAAACATGGTTGAGTTGCTCATTTTTGGTGTCACAATGGGGTCAAAGCATGGTTGGGGTACCCAAAGGACTGTCTCATTTTATATTCACTAAACCCCTACATTTAAACATGTTGAAACTTAGTAACACATTCATATTGAAAGTTTGATTTTATTCCTTGATAGATACATTAAAAAGGTACTATTCTATGCATAGAATTTCAATTTTGAATAAGTTTAAAGATTCCTACCAAGTCCTTGAAAAAAATCTAGGACTTTGTTTCATGGAAAAAAAAAAAGTTTAGAGATTGATAAGAAATGTTTAAATAATTTTTTTTGGCCCAATATTTTTACCACAAACACCTTATGTGTTAATGTGTATAAAATGTATGAATGTGACAAGAACCAAATGCCCTATTGTAATGTAAAAAGTTTCAAAAAGTCAAAATTTTGAGGATTTTAGGCCATTGATAGATTATGGCTCATGTTGGATAAATTTTACTATTTTCACTTTCATAAGTGAAAAAAATAGATACTTTAAAAGCTTATATAAATTTGGAATTAAATTATTTCATTTGACATGAGAATAAAAGGTGAAATGTAAGACATGTCATGGGAAAAGTGAAAAAAAGGGTGAATTTGGGAGTCCTTGGAGTGAATCATTAAGGTTCAAATGTGGTACCCCCATAGCTCTTTATATTGTATTTGATATAATATCTTTTTTATAACGCCTTGTTTTATTTTGCAACTTGATCTATCACAACTAACTTTTTGACAAAACTTTTATAGGTTTTGTAGATAATCATTATCCCAAAGCACCATCTATGAATCCATCCATGACTACAAACCTTAGTCATATATGCCTTAATCACTAGATCATTATTTAATCAATTCAAATTCATCACTTATGGCATTTAGTTGAAGCCATTATTATAGTTGTGTGTGACATCTATGCCATTTTCATGACTACAATCATGAATGGATGATCATGATTTGGAAAGATCGTGTAATCATGGTTGTTTGATTTTGTGATATTAAATCGAATAATAGTCATGGAAGATGCATCTGATGGTTGAAGTTTATTCTTTGAAATATAAATTACATTATTTTCAATTGCCATGTGGTAGCCTAGGTTAAATTCAAAAATTTATTGTCCATTATAAATCACCACATGACAACCAATTCCAATTAAATTTTTTTTGTTGATCACTTAAACTCATAACTTGTGATTCACAATTGGTTGATGATGATAAATTCTTTTGAATAATTAATTGCCCTTTTTGGAGCTACCTTTGGAAATATTTAAACTATAGACATAGTTATTCCCTAATATAATTATGAACAGCCTAAATTAGGTAACATAGACTTAGTCTAAGCTAATACACCTATAGGCCATAGGTAGGATATCCATAAGCTAACATGACTTAAACTAGGCTACTAGTTAATTATAGCTACAATAATATAATATATATATATATATATATATTACTTGTCATTATTATGTAATATTAATTAATTAACAATTATGATATATAATTGATTAATTAATATTATTAGGATCTTGACATATGGTATTGAAATAGGTAAATATGTAAGCCTAGGTTATTAAGTAGGTAGGAAGGTGGATGTTAAGTAGGTAGGTAGGTGGGAAATTTCTTCTATTGATTTTGCTATTTGATCAAACATGGATTTGAAGTCAAACCATGTGCCTTAGTCATGTAGTTGTATACACGATTAGAGATATGATTAAGTGAATAAAATTTAATCATAATCACAAAAATGTCCAAGTCAAAGATGTTGCCTTTTGGCGTAGTGAATTTTGTAATGTTTCACAATAATCTTTTCACACCTTGATTTCATAGCTTCATCCTACCCACAACCCACACAACCTTTGACTGTGTGATAAGTTATGCCCATCAACTTGACTAACAAACCACTCTTTATTAGGGTTTTTTTTTGGGACACATTTGGTTCTTAATAAAGATAATGCCCCCATGTGGTTTATCTTGTGTACAATGCACTGATTGATGCAACACACTTCAATCATTGATCCTTTAGAACACATTCTCAAATAATATTGCTACCACAAGACATGTGGTCGGGTGAAAGTATCATTGGTTGTTACCACTAGAATGTTACACTTTCATTCTTTTGGACCCATCAAATTTTGGAAAAGTATAAAACACATTTAAAGAATATTTTTTAATAAAATTCTTTGTTGAATATGTTCATCATATCGCATACAATATGAAAACTGAGTTATATATATATATGGTGTTCCTGTTCATTGCATTTACAAAAAGTTTCGAGAATGTAACAATGGTTACTTTCCTTTAATTTTAAAAATTGATTGCATGAACCCATGGTTACCAAATCCATACTATTTGTTAGGTCTTAAGATAGATCAAGTTGTTAGACTATTATGGTTTCATTCAGATTATTGTGGCCATCACATAACATTGCATGCATTATGCCATCATTTATGGGGGTGGATATTGGCCCAAAGTTTGAACCTAAGAATTATGCGTGTTTGTATTAAACAAAACTCACTACATTAGATGTGTCAATTTGACATGTCGTTCTAGAAGTTTTTTGGTATAGATTCAAGATAGTCAAGTAGGAAAAGAACATGTGTGAAATTGTGGGTCAACTCACCTTCCAGATGCAAATGGCAAGTGTCTTACTCATTAGCAGTAGTAGCATTGATAAGTTTGCAATTGATGTTATATGGACAATCTTGAAATGAAACCTACATTTTGATATGTGGCAAGTGTTTTATGAAATGGCACGTGGAATTTCTTACACCAGCTTCGAAAGAGGTGTTAAAAGAATGGGCTGTACATGATGCAAACATAGTAGACATCATTACATTGTATGTCAAGCTTCAGAATAATACTCTATTATAGAACATGTTCATTGTGAGAACCATACTAAAGGGCCTTTCTTGGGTTTTTGTTCTAGTGTGGGATCCCATAGCTTTGTGTAGGAGATCCCATAGTTTGATGCTTTTCTAGTTGGGTGATTTATAAGATGCACATTTGGTTATGGGAGTTCAAAGAAAAGCAACCTTTCAAGTAGAGTGCTGGGGTACAGAAAAAGTTTGATAAAACAAAAGATTGTTGGAGAACTTTCAGGTAGAGTTATATGTAAACTGCATGTAGAATATCATGCAGCATGAGTACTGAATGCTGCTCCATTACATATTCATGTGCCAATTGATATCAACTGAGGCACAACTGGCCTCTGAAACAGGAATGTGCCCCCGAAGAGCACAAAAGTTGCCATTTTGTGTATCCTCAGTCTGAATTGCTCTGTGGCTGCAAAACAAAGCAAACATGTTTGCGAGTCAGCCTTCTGACTTGAATGCCATGCAACGGCCTGTTGCAAAATGTCATGGTCTCATATTTATGAAATTGCAGAGAAATGTCCACAACAACAATTTTGAAGGCAATATGAGAATCAGTACAAGTCATAACTCATAACATCAGGAGAGTTGCTCACAAACTGTCAGACCATCACCTTCATTGTGAATAGCAGTAAAGAAACAATGCCCCATAATACTGAGAGAACTGTTGTTGGGGCAAAGTTTATTTCATGTGCCAGGATATCTTATGGAATCTATGCCATGGTCCCTGCAAAAATCCTGCAAACAATTACCAGCATATTTTGATGACATCAAAATAGCTTAATGAAACTATTACAGACTGAGAGAATAAAACCAATTGAGCAATGAGATTCCTGTTGTAAGACATACCATCATCCTTCCCAGTCTCCCTCCCTCCCTCATTTTGTTTTGATCAATGTGGTACAACACCACAATAGTAAATGCTTCACTTCCGGAACTCTGTCACTGGTCCAATACTCTTTTTCTACTGACCATTTACACTATGTCTCACAATGCTGAATACACAAAAATGGATGTTTAGGTATTGCATCATACAAAACTCAGTATCTATCACTCACCTCACACGGAATATCCACTGGTTTCCTTTAAGCACACCTTGAACCTCAATTCTCCACCATCTTCAAATCTCTTGTGTGGTACTGGTAGATGCTGAGCTTGCCAAAAAAACTTAAGAGATCATTATGGTAGTCTCCATTTCTGACAGCAGCAAATCATAAGCAACATTTTTTTTTCCATTGTCGTCATGAGTGCATCCTGCAGAGGAAAGCCTTGTTGTTGTGTAATATGAAACCCATGTTCAACTGGCACTACTTGTCCACTGTTCAATACATGAGCATGACACAGAACTTCAGAACTTCTTAGAAGGCAACCACATCCAACAGGACTTTGCAAGTACCCAAATGCCTCTCAAATGAGTATGATTCTCGTCACCCAGTAAATTCACAGAATCCAGTTGAATGCCCATTTTTCATAAAGCCCTCTAGCAGCCCAGGAACCAGATGCATGTCCTTCAATCTGTCATCAACAATCTCTTCAGGTCCTGAAGATATCCACTTCCTCTTTAGCTTTTGGTTTTGGGGCTGAAAATTTTCCCACCCTGAATCAACGTCCCCATCACTGGTGACATCTGCTGATGCCACCAATCCTGTCATGCTGAGTGGAGTGTCTCCTTGGCCAAGCATGGGCACTTCTTCAGATAGCAATGGCAGCCTCTGACTCAAGAGCTCTGGAGACATGTGATTTCTCTTCTGCACCCTTGATGGCTCCCTCACCAGGGAATGTCCTGCTAAACAGAGCGGCAATTTCAGTGGAAAGAGTAGAAGAGGTAATAACAAAGTCCTTGTTTCATGTGTATTGTTCTGGCTTTTAATGTGAAGCCACAACAGAATAAAACTTAAACCCTAAACCCAAACCTAAACCCTAAACTAAACTCACTCAGTTTTCTTTGGATCCCTTTTAAGGGCTATTGTAAACTATACCATTACCTTCTATAGATGGTAGAGCAAGAGCAGAAACGGAAGCAAAACTGTCAACAGTGCATCGTCTTCTGCTGTTGGCATGCAAGCGCTGCCACTCAAGTTCCTGGTCCAACAATCGTCGCTTGGCCCGAACAGCCGATTTGATTCCAAACTGCTCCCCTATTAGAAGCTCCAAATGATAGTCTTCCATAATGGACTTGATAACGAAGTCAAGCTCATCATCCTTCATATGGATCAAAGTGCTCACTGTGAACCCCATCTTCGAAATGAGGGCAATCGTTGCCGGTCGTAATCCGTAATCCTTGAATAATTCTTTCAGTCGACGGGATTCCTTAGATGCAAGTGTGGTCATACCCTTTGTATTATTACTTGACATAGCTACAGATTTCACTCCAAACAGCAAAGTCGCCTTCTGTGTACATGGACCTAATCCTGTCAATTGACAGAAGCCTCAAGAACATAACATATTAGGGTTGCCAAGCTTCCATCAAGAATGCGAAATTCCTGGAAATCAAGGGGACCAGAGAATCAGAGCATAAGAATCTTAAGCTGAATTCATGACTCCACAACTAAAAATCTCGAAAAAAAGGGACAAAGAGACCTCCAAACTTCAGTGGTCCCTCGCCTACCCCCAAACCCTATCCCCAAACCCTAAAACAACAACAACCACAAGAATAATGGCGACACAAGGGTAAGGCTTGAAGAACACCCGTTCTTGGGTTGTCATAAATTGGTGTGAGTTGGTGCCGAATTGGCATTGTTCGGTTGGTGTTGGGTGGTGATGCCTCTGGCTTATGGGTAGAACCGCCCATCACTGAGCACGTACCTATCTCCGAACACTTTCCAGTATTTTCCTCAATCCTTAACCAAATTGAGTGATTTTTGTGTCATTGGAGGCGTAAACTGGAGGGCTACAGATGTTCTTTGAGCGTCAGAACTAAAGGCGCACCACAGAAAACAAAGAAAGAGAATGAGTGATAATTTGCTTTAATTTTCTTGATTTTTAAAAAAAAAACCCCTCTCCAGTTCCAGCTTCATATCTTCCTCATCTTCAGTCCGTTTTGAGTGATTTAAAACTTGATGGGTGCACCAACTAGGGCTTTACAAAATTTCTTTATATTACAGAGACAAAGATGCAATAGTCAGATATTTTAAGCTCAAAATCCTAATCTGTTTTAATTCACCCATTATTAAACACTTATCCCCTTACATGAAACACCCCGCTATCTTCCCCCATTCATTTACTGCATTGAGCAATTTTTGCAACATTGGAAATGTTAGGTGGAGGGCTACAAATGTTCTTTGAGCTTCAGAAGCACAGGAACATTGTGTGAGGATTCAATCTCCTTTGACTTCTAAAGGGTTCACTCACCAGCCTATCTACCCTACCAGAATAAAGGCCCATATGAAACGGATCCAAGCACAGGCCTGATTCTGGTGAAGCCTGATATCAAGGGCTTTATCAAGCATAAAGAAAGACCTGCTCCAAATTGTTGTTTCTTAATTTTTTCTCATAGTACCTGCCAGTTATCACCTGAAAGACGAAATTAAAAAAGGAGGGTGAGCATTTCAAAACAAAATGCCCACAGAACGCTTGTGGGCATTTAGTTTTCTGAAATGCCTGGTGCAAAGTTATAGTGTCCTCCAACTACACTAAACAAATAGGAGCAGGTCCTTACAGTTTGTTAATCCCTGCTTTGTATATGAAGGGAAGAGTGGTCATTTATTATAACCATTTTATACTTATGTAAATTAAAGGTCTTTTATTTGCTCAAGCACTCACAGGGTTGTGACCAGGTTAGATGTCTTATTCAGGTAGTCTTATAGGGTTTCTCTTGAGTGGGACATCTGGTCATCTCCTGTTCCACTTGTTCTATACCAGTTCCACTTTGTAATGTGAATCAACAAGTGGGAAACAAAGGTTAGCCCTGGAACAGGCCCTAGTTGCACCCTGTTCCATATACCACAGCAACATTGGGTAATCCCCAATAGAATCAGCCCTTTGGCCCCCCTTTACAATCTACATATATATGAATGTTGAACTGTGGCCAAAGTTTTTGGGTAAAATTGAGGTGCAATTGAGAACATTCTGGGGAACCTGATGAGATCTCCTTGGGAACAAATTGGGAACATGAAAGAAACAAAAATTTCTCTCCCTTAACAACCCAACCCCCCAAAAACCGAAAAGGGCGAGAAAAATGGGCACCCTTGAGTGTGTTCTGAGTCCTCTCATTGGCTGCCTGAAATTTTTATTTCCAAAACTGTTGGTCACCATTTTCTTCTAAGAGCGTGGGCACTGGGTACCTATTAGGCTCAACATATTCCCATTCCATAGTCCACAACAACATGATCATTCCAAAGCTTTTTATATGCAACTTTGGTAACAAGAAGATCCATGCCTTTTTATGCACATAGGTAGGAACAAGCATTCAACAGTAGTTTTAGTCATCATCTGGCTTGCTTATGTGTAAAGGGTTAAGAAATGTGAGAATCCATACAGGCCAACACCACATCCCCCCCGCCCACCTTTAAAGTCCATAAGTTGAAGGTCAAAACTAACTAAAGCTTCAATGGGTTGCATTGCTTCTTGGTCACATAGGCCGACATTTTATTATAAAGAATTCTATATAGGTAATCAACTAACCATTCATTAGAATGTGACATAAGTTGTAGTTCGTTCTCTACTAAAGGGGTCCATACTGAGTTCCAACATTCTGAGTATCCTTTTTAATTACTCATGCCTGTTTCAAATATTTAACATGTTTTAAGAAAAAGCTTTTGGAATCATCTCGAGTTGCGTGGTTTGAAATTTCAAACCACCAATGACCCCATTAATGGACTCTTTATTTTTGGTTTAAAACCAAATTAAAGGGTTTTGGGTGGGATTTTTCATGCTGATCTCTTTGTGGTGATCTTAATTCTTTGACTATTTTTGCCCACATTTCTCCAGGAAAGAGATTATACGTGTCATAAACATAGGTTATTAAAAGCCATACAAATGACCATTGGTTTTGTGCCATGTGGAAGATTTATTGAAATGCTAATTCAAACTTGCTCAATCTTAAACTCAACCCAACAATCCAAGAAGAAATAAACAAGTATGTATTTAAAAATACGCACCTCTTTTCTTTCACATTGCAAAAACACACAAGTTTTTTACTAGTACTTTGGTTGTAACATAAGGTGTTAAATAACTCTTTGTTTTGATATTTCAAAAACACACATTTTATGACTATTACTTTGGTCATAAGTTCACGAGGTGTTAAATAACTCTTTTCTTTTGATATTGCAGAAACACACTTTATGACTATTACATCAGTAGTAACTTGCGTAAGGTGTTACATAAACTCTTTGTTTTGACATTTTGGCAACACACATTTTGTGACTACCCATAGTACAGGGGTAGTGACTTCAGCATATGTATGTCAAATAATCAATAAGTTCTGAAGGAAAAAGAGCATATTAAAAAATATTCTTCTTTTTCCTTCACAAATTTTAACATTTAAAAAATAATATAATTTGTACAAAAGAAAGCCACTGAGGTAATAGGTACTATGATATTGGTTTGGTAGTAAGTTACATAAGGTGAATTAAATAACTCCATGTTTTGACATTGCGGAGACACACATTTTGTGATTATTACTTTGGTAATAACTTAAATAAGGTGTTAAATACCCTCTTTGTTTTGACATTTTGTGTACAACACACATTTTGTGTGTATTACTCTGGTAGAGTAATAACTTGTATTACAGATGTTAGTTACCACATCAAGTGCCCAATTTATTGACTTTGGCAACTACCCATTTTGACTTGTAAATCACAGAAAACCTCCTCGAGAAAAACAACCTGGTTTCAAGTACTTTGGCCCCCCCGCTCCCCCAGTACTCATGATGTTCACACAGCAACTGCGGTTGTTGTTGTTGTTATCATCATCGTCACCACCATCACCAACCCAATTGAACTTGTAACTCGAAAGTCAATTACTTTTACATGTGGCAAATAAGAACAATATACTATGTTCCAAAATCCGTTACACATTTCATTTAATGTCCAGCCAGATAACAAAGTACCCTTTTCTTTCCTTTTTCACTTTCACCGGGTACACAGATTTAACTTATGATGGGGCTTGATCGTGTATAAATAGGAGGGGAGCTAGGTGGGGTGAGACAGGGGCGGGGAAAAAACTTGCTCAAGCATGTGAATGTACCTAAATTACCACACATTATGGTATCTACGGATGATATGGGACTTTTTGTTCATTTTTTTTCCCACAATAAGTAAAAAGACATGCGAACAACACAACTTGACTTTCAGATTACGGTTGTGGCAGCGGAATTTGTTTTTTTAATTGACACAGTTGGTACCATCGGACAGAAAGCAATTACTTTAAGACTATGGTTGTGGCAGCAACAAAATTAAAGGAAGCAGGCAGAGTGGAGCGAAAATAGTCAGAGACCAGACAGACGGCAAAGAGAAGGAAGTGTTTGGATTCAAATTCCCGACCGCAAAAAGGCTGGCCACTATGCTCCAAAAGAGATCGAAGAAGTTTCGATTCAAATCCCCCGACCACATGAGACTGGACTGGTCCGTTTCTGAATGCTCCAGAAGGCCATTACAACGTAACAGGGCCCCGCTGTGACGAAAACAAGGCAGGTGTAATAAGTCATCTTCACAGCAGCCTTTAATTCATAGCCTGGATGATTCCATTCCAAACATGTGGAAAACAAATAACCCCATGGGATGAATAATAAAAATTCTGTGGTAAGAAACCCAAACCCAACCCAACCCAACCCAACCATCTACATCATGAATCCATGGGTGTAAAATTAACCCAGAGATATATACATATATAGGGGGAATGCTCTTCAATTAACTGCTATGGTTGGCGGATTGGTAAAGAAAAAAACATTACTTGAATTGATCCCTGGTTGGCCTTGGCAATATTGTGCTCTTATGTACTAGTGGAATAGGACCCCAGTAGGGCCCAGAATTAGGGTCAAAAAATTAATGTGTAGGGCCTATTTCACCTAGGAACATGGCAAGCCCATGAGGGCAAACAACATTATAAGGTGGTGATATCTCTTCTGGCTGGGTTGCTGTTCCAGAGTATAACTGGTGTCTCCACCATGTATTCACAATAACAAAAAAATTGATATTACTTACATATTAGATATTTTTCCACCTATTTTACACTTTTAAAAATATCATGAGTAGTGTTCTCAGGGACATTATTTACATTTATTTACAAATAACATCAGTTCACAAATAAGGTATTTGTTTATTACTTGAGGGATAAATTTAATAAACATTTACAAAATAAATTAGACCAATGAAAAGTCTTGAAAATATTTTAAATTAAATAGGACACTTTAAAAAAAAAAAAAGTCTACTTGTAAACATATTTTACATCATATGTATGTGTACACATGCTTCATGATAGTAATTTTATTTTTCTTCTTTCCAAGACTTCTTTTTCTTTTGGTTTTCAAATATCTTTCAAACAAAAAGATGCATTTGGATTTTGTAACATGTAGAAGTATGTGGCTCATGAGTGTGTGACAATAATGTGTATGCTTGTAATGTAAATACCGCCCTTGGAACGAAGTTGGTGGTATCCAACAAATACAAACAATAACAACCTGCCTGCCTGAGGTAGTGTTTTGTTGGATACGTAGTGGATACAGCAGATGACTCCTGATCTCACCTGGGAAAAAACAAAAAAAACCTACACTGTACTGGAACAAGACTCCAAAATTTGCCTTGGGGTATACATAGGAGTGCAGTAGTCAGACCCATTAGTTGGCCTTGGGTGAACCAACATGTACACTGATACCATGGTAAAAACTAAAAACCCCAAAATCCATCTAAGTTGCTTCTAATCCATCCTGCTGAATTTTTCCTCCTCAGTCTGCCCTTTGCCTTAGCTTTTTTTTTTCCCCTACTGTGTCATGTTTTGCACCCATAACTTCCCATGTTAAAAGTACCAAAGGGCATGTTTGGTAGCATGTTACCAGCCCCCTAGTACCGGTAACATGCCCAAATTCATGTCTAGAAATGCCGGCCAGGGCAAATTGACCCCCACATTGGTATCATGGTAAAAACCCCGAAGCCCATTTGCCCTGGCCAGAAATGCCAAGGCGGAAAAGCAAAATGGCAAAGGGCAGACTGGGGGGAAAGGAATTGCAACATTACGCTTGTACTGACTGCATTTAACTGCCATAGGCCCATATATGTAATGTTAGGGTTGTTCACCCTGGCCAGTTTAGTGGGAGGGTGCCGTTTTGGAAGTTGGTGAAATGAAGCTCTTCTTGCTTTCAAAGGGTTTGGGTGAGGGGAAGGTGTTGCAGTTTGGTAACTGGTTTTGGTGTCTTATTCAGGTAGTGTTTTAGGTCATTTCCTAAGTGAGACAAGTGAGACAAGTGAGTCATCTTCTGGTTCCAGAAGTCAGGAAAACGAAAAAGACAAATCTTTACATAATTTACCGCCAAACTCACTTGTTGTTGGATATGGGGGGGGAAAAAAGCTCAAGTCTCGAACAACCTTGGGTGAACCCGCACTCACATTGGTACCATGGTAAAAATCCTAAAATCCATTTGAATTATTTCTAAATATTACAAATATCCCATGCTGGGACTAAGTCAGGGTCTCTGAGTTCAAATCTTGCATTCTTGAGGCTTAACATGACCAGTAAGAGGCCTCACTCAGAAAGGTCAAGGTACCAATGTGGGTGCTGGTTCACCTTGGCCTCTCCAAGGGTCTCTACTATATCCCAAGACAAAAAAAAACCATTTGCCAAATGTTAACTCCACAGTGTATACCATCCTCCACACTACACACCTCCATATTGCCATATAATAATATAAAACAATTGGAGAATTAGAAAAGTGAATGTATTTTCAGCCTAGCAAATGTTGTTCCAAGTACAGTAAAAGGTGAAAAGGTTATGAAGACTCCACTTAGGATTCGAAACTAGGCCTATCCTAAAGCCTAAACCCTAAACTGAAGAGTAGGAAATGTTAGCACAACATTGACCAAGACTACATATCAGGATTATAACCTTTTCATATATATATATATATATCATGGTACGCTTTGCACACCTTCTGAAAGTGTAATGTAATGGTGTAGGGCCCTTATTCATGGCCACCTGATTTACTGGATTAATGGCCCATGCAAGGCAAAGCAAGGACCCGATTCCAGTATGGTGCACACCCAAGGGCTTTATCAAGCGTTAGGACCTGCTCCAATTTTTTAATTTTTTTCCCCCATGAAACCCAGTGAGTATCATGGGAGGGGGGGGGAAAACAGAAAAAATGTAAGGTGTTTAAAAAAAAATGGAAAACTTGTGGAATTGGCTTCAGGCTTTACCCTACACAAAATGCCGCCTGGACGGTGGAGGAAAACACATGCTGGGTAAGGTGCTGTCTGATTACACTAAAACAATGGGAGCAGGTCTTTAGTCTAAGGAAAGGAGGTGGGGTGAGGGGATGAGAAGGGATTATTCCCAAACTGAGGGACCGAGCACAAGGCACTGAACAAGATCCAAGAAAAGGGAGAGAGGGGAGATTTGGGGTGGTATGTAAGGTCTGCAAGGAATGGGCCATTTGTCAATTGAGAGGCCCTAATGCAAGGTAAGTGCAAGAGGCTCCGAATTTGGGGCTTTGCACCCTTAGAGCCAGATCTTGCCTGATATAAGGAATTAGATAAAATCTTCTAATACCAAGAACTACACATTATTACAAACCCATAGGGCCCCAAAAAAGAGACACAGAATCACACCCAGGGAACCGGAGGGTATATGAGATTTGTGTTCAAGACACAATTGTGAGATGATACCTACCTAGTAAGTAGTAGTAGTTTTTTTTTCTTTTCATGTCCTGTTTTTTTGGGCGTGTGTGTTATTAGAACTCTGGTCTCTGGGAGTTGAGTTTCTTTAGTTAAGTTATTATTATGATTGCACCGGATGGGAATGGGGGGAGTGAACTGCTGTGGAGCTGCTGCTGTTGCTGCTGCACAGAGTAGCACAGAGTGGGTAGAAGAAGTAAATGGGAGAGAAGACTTGGCACAGCTCCCACAGGCTTTTTGGATTCTTCTTCTTCTAGACTGCTACAACCCCATTGTTGTTGTTGTTGTTGTTTTTGTTGCTGCTGCTGCTGCTTCTTTTGTAAGTAATCCACAGAGAGAATTAGAACTTCAGTAATGTGAGTGCCAGAGTTTGCAAAGTGTTGTTTATCTTGGGGAATCAGCTTCTTCTTCTTTCTTTTTTTTTTCCTTCCTTTTCTTTTCTTCGGGTTTTGTTTATTTGGAGATAGTCAGCTGATGCTGTTGTTGTGGAGATTTGCTTTTGATTGTTGGAAAGTTTTGAATGGACTCTGTGGGTGTGCTTTTCTTTTTGAGAGATTTTGGCCTTCGATTGTCGGAGAGTGTTTTTCAAAAGCACTTTGTGTATCCTGTTGTTTTTTTTGAGAGATTTTGGTATTTGATTGTCGGAGAGTTTTGAAGGGACTTTGTGGGTATGTGGTTTTTGGAGAGATTTTGCCATTTGATTGTGGGAGATTTTTGAGGGAGTTTGCAAGAAGAAGGGAGGAAGTGGGGTGCTGTGTTGCTGCAGCATTTGCATTCTCGTTGTTATGGGGACGCAATTGAGTGTGCTTTTGACTTGTAGACTACTAATGGCAGTCGATGGTAGCTAGCTAGCTAGTTGTGGAAGTAACTTGAGATGCGGGAGTGAGTGAGGAGCTTCGACGCAGCAGAGCGGCAAGGAGGAGCAGGAACGTGCCAAAAACAACAAAAAACCGAGAGATTTGGGTTTTGGTAACAACAACAATGGCGAATATATTTCAAATATTCGACTTGAATAATCAAGCTGAGAAGAAAGTGGCACACGACTCCAGGAGATTCAGTCATGGCTCTGGTATGATGAAATCTTCTGTATTGTATTGGAGAACGTTTGTTCTCAATAGAGTGCTTTTGAATGTCTTGTAACATTACTACCATTTTTGACAGTAAAACATGAAAAATTAAGCACTAGGTACAACCGCTTTGACTCCTGTTAGTGTGACTTCACACAAGTTCTTCACATTGTTTGTTCTTCTTCACATAGTTTTGTTGCAGAAAATCTGGATGTCAGAACCCACAGAGAGACATTCTTGAGACTCAGATTCCTCCTAAGGAGGTCACAACCATCTTTAGCAGACTTTTGACAGATTAGAATTTTGATTGATTTTGAGGCACAGTTCCAGTTCTTCTCACACATTTCTTTCATTCATAAATGGCACGTGTGAATCTGTTTGTTACAGGTGTGGAGGCTCCCAGAAACAGTCTTGACATTCCTCTTGAAGCTTCTGATTCAGTTCTGCTGCCAGGGGGAGGCAGTTTTACCATACCTGAAGATGTGCCAGTAAGTGACTGACTAACTGACTCCCACTCTGCACCAAGCCCCATGGCAATGTCATGATCAAGAGGCAAAGGGATGTCGTTGATTTGAGTACCTATGTTGCCATCATCCATCATAGGGTTCACACGCAGCAGGTGTGAAGCTTTTGATATTTTGCTCAAATCTGTGGGGTTTTGCAGATTGGATATGAGCTTCATAAGTCGCAGCTTTCTGCAATTGCAACAGGGTCAACTGCTACTGAGGGGGCAATGATGCAATCCATGGTGGTAAGCCAACAAGCTGCCTTCTCAGGGGAGTTGGAATCAAAGCAGCGACGGGTGCCAAGTATAGTGGCTCAGTTGATGGGCCTTGATGCCATGCCTGATGAGCTCCTTCCTCTTGCACCCAGGAAATCATGCCATAAGCTTCAAAGCTCATACAACATTGAGGCAAGGCCACTTCCTTATAAAGAGAATCGTCCTTTCCTCCTTAGGCAAAAATCACAGGGCTCAACAGCAGCAGTGCCTCCTGCATCATCATCCTTGTGGCCTCCTCCCCTGCCCAAGAAGAAGCACCGCCGTGCACTTTCTCAGGACAACAAACCAGAGGAATCCAAAGAAGCACCTCCTGTTGAGGTTCTCCCATTCCGGGATCATCCCCAAGAGAAACAGCTCCAAGAGTTCAAGAAAGGGTTTGCTGCTGCCCAGCTTGGCAGCCATTATTCTCAAGGCCCTGCTGAATGGCCTTGTCCAGCAGCAGTGAAGCAGCAGCAGCAGCTTCAGTACATGAAGAACTGGCAGCTTGAAGAGAAAAAAAACCGGGTGCGTGCCACCCTTGATGCAGCAAGACTTGCCATGGCTCAGCAGAACAGGAGCAACCCGCCAAACCTTCAGTTGGCTGGTGAGGAGTTCCAGGAATCCAAGGAGTTTCTGGATGCCATGGAGTTCCTGCACTGCAACAAGGAGTTTTTCCTTGAGTTTCTTCAGCAAAAACCAAACACAGTTTTTAGTCATCAGCTTCTGGACCCAGCTTCTGGTTCTTGCAAGCCTCCTGCTGAAGAACACTTGCCCCAGCTGAAGTCTTTGAAGAAAGTAAGAGGCCAGGAGCAGAACAACCCTACTGAACGTGCTGAACGGAAGAGGGAAGCAGCATTCAGCCCGCGAGCTTTTGCTCGTCAGTTTTTGGAGTCTCTCAGGCGGCATGACTCAAAGCTTCGGCAGGCAAAGACGGCAGCTGGCAATGAAACTAAGATTTTTTCTGTGGGTTCTCGTCATGAACTATTTCGATGTAGCAGTGGCAGCTCCAGGAGGAGGATTGCAGAGGCAGACCTGTGTGACTCCAATGTGATAACTCCAACATCCAACCCCTCTAGATCCAATATAGCTCAAAATGCCCCTATCTCTCTGAAGATGTCCTTGAATATTTCCAGGAGTTTGAGAGATGGCCGGGATTGTGTTAAGGAGAGTGCTCAACAGCTGATTGAAGAGGTGAAGGAGAGGGCAAAACAATGGGACAGAAATCGGGCAAGGGGCAGTGAGGTGGGACATTCTACAAAAGTTCAAGGTTCATCAAAAGACTCCAAAGTGATTGCACAAGAGATTGCCAGACAGGCCCGTGGGGCAACCTCCTCTTCTGCCATAGCTAAGGACTCCTCCTCAAGATATGAAGTTTCTTTTACCAGGAGTGCGTCGACAGGAAAACGTGTAACAATATGCAGGAAGGATATGGAGGACTCCAATGTTGCCACCACCACCCACAACAACAACAATCGAGAAGGGGCTTTGACACCCACTCTTAGACTCCTCAGGGAACAGATCAGCAGGTCTTGCATCAGCCTTCCAAATTCTCCACGTCTCCCTCCTCAGAAACATGATCCAACTGTGGCAGCTGCCAAAGTGACCAAAACCACCCACCTGGTTGAGAAAGCTAAAGCCCTATTCCTTGATCATGTAGATGCAGGACACATGCACAAAGTGGTCTCTGACAATTTGGTAGCTCAAAAGGTTGACAGCATGGTGGATGCTATTAAACATATACGAGAATCCCCCAAGCCTGGAAGTCTTGGTCACACTCAGATTCTTCAGAACCCGAAAGCAGTTGTGTCAAGTGGAAGCATTGTAGCTGAAAGAAATGCTTTGTCAAAGGTTTGCCAAGACAATGAGACCAGCACCACCAATGCAAATTGCCAGGATATCATCATGAAACCAGAGAAGGGAAATGGCTGCTCTGGCAGTCAAAAGTGCAGGGATGATGAAGCTGCCAAAGAGAATTCTCAAAGAGATACACTGCCAGAAAGGTGTGATTCAGCCCCTAGTGCATCACTGTCTGCCCATGAGCAGCAAGGACAATCTGGTGATGGATCATGTAAGAAGCCTACGAATTCTGTTGTTGGACCAGACTGGAAACCAATTCAGAAATGCAGTGTGAAATCAGCTGCCTTACTGGAGACAGCCAAGGGTGCCAGTGTTGCAGCCAAGAATGCACGGGTAGAGAGGAGAAGAGACTCTCTTTTAGTTGATAAAAAGATCAGAACCCGCAATACAGTAGTTGATGAGCAAAAATCTACAAATCATCATCATCGCATCTCCCCTCGTAGTCCCACTCTAGCATCAGCCCAGATTTTGCAACTGGTGAAAGCCCGTGTCTTGCAGAACTCTGGTTTAGTTGATGAAGACTGTGTTGACAACAATGGAGGATCAAAAGCTAAGTTGTGCAGTTTGTCTACTATGGAAGCAGCCAACAGTGCTGAAGAAGCTTCAACCACAGGAACTCCATTGCAAAGGGACAAAAGTAATATTGTTGGAGATGCAACAGATGCAGGGGCAAGCATGTGTGACCGAGAATCTCTAGAAGATCTGTCACAGATGACCCCCCAAGCTCATTGTCAACAAGATAGTGGAGGAGGAGAGCAAGCCATGGCAGATTGTGGTAATGCTGCCATGATTCCTTTTACACCACATCAGGTGAGATCATCTCTGCTTGGATTGATAATTTTTTGTTGATGCATGCATGATTGCTTTCTATTGGCGAAATACTGAAGAACAACTCTTTGATGCTGAATCACTACAGACATATAACATGCAAAGGGTCTGAGCTAATTGAATGTGAGATTGTTGCAGGTTGAGTCCCGGGAGCAAGCAAGAACTCAAAGGCCATGGTTGATGAAAAGGGATGTTGTAGACAGGCTTGTTGTGGATGATGGAGTTGCTGCTGACCTCATGTTCCACAAAAGTGAACAACCAAGCCCAATCTCTGTTCTGGAATCGCCATTTGAGGAAGAGAGCCCAAGCCCTCTTGAGTTCAAGGAAATCACAAATGACCTTCAAGGTGGTCAAGTGCCTGCCATCACATCAACATCATATGTGTTGTACTTGGTTGTTTTATGTAGACGACTCAAGATGAGATGGGAAGATTGGTGTTTCTAAAGGCAAAAAAGCCACTTGTTTTTTCTTTTCTTTTCATAAAAACTGATGATTTGTGAGTTTCTGGTGATTTGTGATGCTTATTATACACAGAGTTGCGGATTCGGTTGCGTCTTTCAAAGGTGGATGGAAGTGATAGGTCTAGAGCCAATTTGGAGAATGCACCACCAGAGAGAGACCATGCAGTTGCAGATGCTGCTTTTTCAGCCAGGAGGGTGCTAGCTAAAGTCGATGCTTCAACCCCTTCTCCAGAAAATCTGCCAAGCCAAGAGAGTTTCAACAACAGGTCACAAGAGACCACCACCAAGCCCAACATGATGATTGATAACTTTCTGCCAAAGTCACTATCAGCAATTGAGAGAGTCAGGTTGAGAAAAGTACCTTTCAGCAGTGGCTGGGAAGATGGCCTAACCTACACATATAATGTTTTACATTCCTCAGGCTTTGTAGACAAGACAGGGTCGATTGTGAGCAGGTGGCATTCGCTGACTTGCCCACTAGGGCAGTGTGTATTTGAGAGGCTTGAAGAAGCTTGTTATTCCAGCAACAGTAAGAGGGAAGAATCCTCAAACCGGCAGATGTTATTTGATGCAATCAACGAAACATTGCTCACAAAATTGGGTGGCCACTGCAATCTGCATCCTTGGCTGGCGGTGAAAGGCAGTGCACCTCCCATCGGGAAGAAAATTGCTGAAGAGATTTGGGTTGAGATTTGCAACCAGAAATTTGATCTGCAACGCAAGGACCTGCTTGATGACTACCTCGAGAGTTTAGTGTCTACAGATCTTACAAACTCACACACATGGTTATCTTTTCATCAAGACATGGACTGCATTAGCATGGACCTGGAGCATGCCATCTTCAATGACTTGATTAAGGAGGTAGTCCAAAATCTCATTTCTTCATACTGAATTTGCTATCTTCAGGAAAAACAGATGCTTGAAGAAGAAGAGTGAATAATAATCGTGGACAAATGTAGACACAGTGCCTTCCCTGACTAATGTATACAGGTTATACAGCCTCATAAGTGGCAATTTAGAGCAGTGTCTATCTGAGAGTATCTCTTCCCCTGCTTCTTGCAGGGTGTACAAATCTTTACTTAAAAACACTTCCTGATTTATTGACAGGGTATTGTCATCTCTCTTAATGGTCTTACTGACACTGTTTATGCTGAGCAACCCAAGAGTAGGAAGTTCCACTTCTCTTGCCTGTGTTGATGTGTTTGACTTGAAGATTTTTAAAGTTACAGATCGATGACAGGTACACTCCCGAGCTATGCAAACTTGCCCTTTGTACCCAAAGCTAGAGAGGCTTACAAGTCACGATTCTTTCAGTGTTTGTCACATTCAGAAGGTTGCTCTATCTATCTATGAGGGTGGAAACACCTGTCTCCCATAACTTGAGCAGTTCATCATCCAGAGCACTTTGTGATCACACAACCCACTATCCAGTCTCATGAGAAAAAACCATCTTAACATTGTGACAACAAACAAATATGTACACAAAATGTGGTCACATGTTTTATTGAAAACTTGTAATCTGAGCATAACTTGAACAAAAAAACAACTCCACAAAATCAGGTCACTCTTTGGGTATATATTTACAAATTTTGCAACTGCACAAAATGATGAGTTCACCTATGGTGTGTGGTTATTACACAATGGAAAAAAAATCCACACTTTGAGTCCTGTGACTGTTATCAGATGTCATCAAATCCTTCAAAACTGCTTTAGAATTTTGATTGATTTTCTTATAGGCATACAGAATTGAATCCTTGCTAATCTTGATGTTGTTGAAGCTTGAAATACAACACCTCACAACCTGACGGGGTTCTTAAGTTGCAGTCATTCAGACAACATCAATTTCTCATGTTTGATCTGGTTGTCTTCTCCAGATTTGCAACCTAATTTGCAGTCTGTTTGCTTTTCCTGGCATCCGTGTTTTATGTTGCTTTGTACATACAAAAGTTCTTTACATGGCCACTTCAACTCAGTACATAAAATGGTTCTTCATATACATGGACACTCAATTCTGTTTTTTGTTTCTTTCTTTGGGGAGCTGTGGATGATGGTAGGCAGCAGCTACCCATCTTAACTTGTGCTTGAGACAATCTCGAACAATGGCTGTACATCTTAGCGCACGAGGAAATGGGACATGACATGATTGACAAACAATGGCACCTTGTATGTTTGCCGAACAGTGTTCCTTGCAAAAATGTCATTTTGATAAGTCCTTTCATCCTCTGGGAGTACTTTGTTGAGCTTCTCTTGAAGTCTTCTCTCAACTTTCAGATGGTAGGGTGCACTTTCTTCTTCATTGAGTAGTTCCCAAGAGCCAGTTACCTTACCCCACACAGCTAGGCATGGACCACAGTTGATGAGACTCTTGCGAACACTCGTCTTCCAAATGGAATCTGGGAGTGTTGTCTTGAACATGAGTGTGTATGTCACAGTTGAAGCAGAAGAATGGTTGAGAATGCAAAAACCTCCCAGGTTTTGTCTACCCAACATCTTGAAAGTTTTCTCCATGACATCAGTCTTACCAGAGCTTCTCTCCTCCTCCATAATTCTTGAGATTAGACGCCCCTCTGCAAAACCTTGAGAGTGTTCAAGCTCATGCAAGATGTTTGTGTCAGCACGAAGTTCTTCATCATCCTCATCATCATCATCATCAACTGAACTGGTTTCTGCAAGTCTTTGCTCAACTCCCCCTTCAGAAAATGCATATTCTCGTAGCCTGGAAGGGTTGGAGTCTTGGTCTTTACATCTGAAAGAGATTCGAATGTCATCTTGGTACCAACCAAATCGATCTCTTTCATCTACTTTGAATCCATGTTCTCCAAGGTCACACATGGTCCGGTTTGTCACTTCTATCTTTCTTTCATTGCCCATCTCATCGCTGTTGTAAACAAAATTGAAGACAAGCTGTGATGAGATTTGTGCATCAACCAAGTCCAATGGTGGATCTATGGATTCTTGTTTCATGTTGGTGAAGGAACCATCTGGTTGTGGGTGTACAGCAACTCTTTGCTCAATCTTCCGAAATTTCCCTCGTGGAGCACCACAAGCTGGCTTCCCATTTCTGTAGTAGATTTTCAGAAGCTCACTCCATTGATTTATCCCTGTAGCTCCTTCTTCCATCTCTACAGCAGCTGGATCCTTTCTCTCTGTCTCAGCACCACTTTCAGTGGCAGCTCGAACATGATGTTCTTCTTCTTCAAATTTCTGTTGCAACAACATGATAGCCAACTCCCACAGCAAAGGACATCGAGCGACAACTTTCTCCCCACCACCCGCATAGCTGTAATACACATGAGTTCCCGCCAAGCCTACACCAAACTTGCGCGAAGCTTCCTGGCCAGTGAGAAGCTCTCCCTGTGCCTGGCCCGGTTGCTCATGTAATGGAAACTTAAAAAGCATGCCAATATAGTCACTGCTGTCATCCAGCGCTCTTCTTTGTGCTTCCAGCCACTCAAGCCTGCCTCTTCCAAACACTGAAACATGGAGTTTTGCATTCAACGAGACAGTGGAGTACTCGAGACCAACGCCGACCACCCTGGACATGCTCTGCGCATTAGGGAAGAGGAATTCCAGCGTATTATTGTCAGTGGCTATCATTCCCAGTACCGCAATCTCGTCCTCTGGCGGCTCACGCACACGCTGCAGAAACTCGTCCGAGCTCTTGTTGATCTTCAGCACCTCCATTTGCTAACGACAGACAAACTGTATGCAGATGCTCTCCTTCCTTCCTTTGAAATCCTTTAGGGTTTTCCTTCTTCTCCTCCTCGTCCTCCTCACAAAACTTCACCCCAGAAATAAATTGTGAAACCCTAATTAACAACGCCTTCAGCTTCTTCCTACTACAGAAACTCTTTTCCCGTCTCTTCTAAATTGAACTTCTCAAATTGCTGGATTTCCAGCAGCAAAGCAAGAAACTTTTTCTGTACCACAAAGACCCCAAGTGAGAGATGACACGAGGAAGACGAGGCTTGCTTGCGAGGCAAAAGAAGAATCCGAGGAAGAAACGATATTATACCATACTACTTGCCACGTCCGCCTGCATCGCTACTTATACGGTCTGCCGAACAGTGTTTTAGGTTTCTTTTCGTGCACTGCAAATGTCATTACACTGTAGCCATTGATTTCTCTTTTTTGGCGAATATTTTTCATAAAAATGAAAAACCAACGAAAATCTTCGAAATAGAAATAATTAATTAGCCACAGCTAGACCTATGTACTTCCTAAGTCGTCACTTGTACCAGCACTTTTGTAAAAGAAAATTTTATAGCCCACCTAGTGCAGTCGCCATTTATTGCTAATTAATGCTGGCATTTTGCCAATTGAGCTGCTTCAGGAATTTGGGGAAAAAACCCTGGTAATTACCTTTGGGCAGAGGTTTCTTTTTTGACTCATTTAGACGTTTTCTTGGAGACTTGTGTTTTTGTAGTGTAGATAATTTTGCCATTCTTTTGGAAAGTTTCACCAGATTTTCGATATGACAAAATTAATTTATTATTATTACTATATAAAAACCCCTGCTGTTGGGCGGTTCTTTGATTTTATTATAACCTCCAGTTCAAAGAAATTCCGGTTCCAGGTTTCTGAAAATTTTCAACTTAATAAGCTTCAAGTTGAGAGTTTTCAGGATCAAAGAACCTTCCCTTTTGGGTGTCTGAAAACTCTAAGAATATAAATAACCTCCAGCAGTTTTTTGAAATTAGAATTAGGAATGAATTGGCTGTTTAGGGAATTTTCCACTTTTACAGTTGATGTGTGAAACAAAAATGTCAAGTAAATTTTACACTACTTAAGCACACCCCACCAGCAAGCTTTAGGGCAAGTAGGCAATAGTAATGCCAAACAAATTTTATTCAGTTTTGGCATTGCAAGCAGGTGATTTTGAAAAAAAAATCCACATATTTAAAAAAAATTAATAATTTAGTTACTGCTGGGATGATAAAGGTATTATTACAGTATCCAAATCAACTTTCTTTCAAAAGTTATGTAACATAGTTGCATTTAGAAAAGGATTTCGTTGGATGTTGATTTTAGAACATGTCCTTTAATAATTTGACTAGTCCCTCAATCACAAGACTCAACACTCAGAAGGGACAGGCTTGATTGTGTGATTTGGTCTTCATTGATTTGGGAGCCACTTTTTTGGCTCTGCCTTTAATGAAGAGACTACACAAATTTTTGGTCATATACCCATTTCTTGCTTGAACTGTTGCTGGTTTGAGCCAGTGTTGGTCGGTTTTTTTATTTTTTAAAAGAACCCTTGGTTTGAGGTATTGGATTTTTTCAATTTCAAAGATCTGGTCCAATTTTTTTTTCATATTTAAAGAATTGGCAAGGGTTTTTTTTTTCTTTTCTTTTAGAAAGGAACTGACTAAGTCTGGGTTTTTCATTTTTTTGCAAATTTGTCAAGCACAAGGGTTTGGTGAATTTAAATGGCAGTAGAAGTAGGATGGTTTTTTTCACTCTGGTTGGATGAGGTAGTTCTCAGGTAAAGAACCTGACTGATTTATAGTACCTATGTGATTATTTAAACGTTCATGACCAGTTATTTGTAATTTAAGTTACACACTAAAGTTTGTGCCCCAATGAACTTTCTTCCACTACACACCAAAGCCTCTCCATAGATGTTCCTTTCCCTATACATTACCCACCAAAGTTTCTTTTCAATGAAGTTTCTTTCACTTTACATTCCACACCAAAGTTTCTTTTCAATGAACTTTCTTTCACTTTACACTACACACCAAAACCTTTCTCCAATGAACTTTTTTTTCAATGCACTCACAAGGACCAACTCACATTGTCCAAAATACAAATTACAAATGTACAAGTCCCATGGAGAACGAAGAAAGCTTAGGTTTCAAATTGCTTCATGTGTATCAGGGTTAACTAACCCCTGGCTAACTAACCTCGTCAATTTTATGCATACTTATATAACTGATCCAAAAATCCACCAGGATTTGATCTAGATTCAAAGAACCAACTAACATTGGTTTGAATTTTTCATAAAAGTCATGACCATTATACAATGCATAGCTTGTGTAGTAGGGTAAAGCCTTGGCTGTGAGATTTACCAAATTCAGGCCTAACACAAGGAGGAATTGAATGTAAGCCCAATTCCCATAAACCCATGGTCAAGCGCTTTACTAAATGTAAACACTTACTCTGATTTTCCCCATGATACATTCTGAATTTTTATTTTTTTAAAAAAATCACAAGAGATAAACATTCCATTTTTCAAAACATCCCCAAAACACCACATGAAAAATTACATTGAATAACATGCCCTCCATTTACACTAAAAATAATAATTATTAGGTCTTTAGGTTACATTAAATTATTGCATAACTTTTAATGTTCAAGAAAGTCCCTGTTTCAAGAGGCTTAACATTTAAAAGGGCCTTGGTGTGATTTGGTCAACATTAATTTGATTTTATATTAAAGTTATTTGAGGATGATTTTAAGATTTGACAAAATCCCTAATTCTCAAGGCTTTACACTTAGAATGGGGTTGATTGTGTTTTGCTCACATTGATTGGGGGCCGGTTATACATGTATTTCTAGTTCAAATATATGTGAAACAAATGAAGGAACCTTTTGGTTGACCAATTTGAAATGCAAACTTTTTAGTTGGTTTTTTCAACCAAAAAATGTGCAATCTACTTTGTTGGAAATAGGGCAAAGGAGGAATTCAAAGTGTGTAATAATAACGTGTTGAAAACTCAACAAAAAGCTTACCAATAATTGTATTGACAAGAATTATGTAATGCAATTTTAAATGTTTTATTTTGTGTTTTGTTACCCATGTTTTCTAGACTAATTAATATTGTAAAGCATTCTTGTATCTAGTTAGTTACTAGTGGTAGACTTCTCATCCCTTCTCCAAGGGATGAAATTAATAAGATTAGTTAGTTCATGTAAATGAGTGGTTGGTTATACTCTACCCAATTGTTTAAGGGATTTTAAAGAAAGATTACAATAAGGGCCTATTTTCATGGGAATAATATGAACCTTGCGTGGTTTTGGGAGAAGGAGAATTGAAAGGGGAAAAAGAGAAAAACTTGGGGTGATTATTCTATTGTATTCTAGTTAAAAATTTGTGTTAAGAAATGATTCTTGAGTGGAGAATATTTGTGTAACTTCAAGGAGAGGATAAAAATATGAAAACATCTTATACTTAGATTATTGTAATAGAAAATGGTTGAGAAAATATTATCTTGTTGTGTTAATGTTCCCTTCAATTTGTAATATGCTAAATAGGGAAATAAGGTAGCACATTGGAGGTTTACATAATGTATTTGGGTTATATCTTATGTAGTAGATTTCCATTTCTTCTACAATAGAAGTAGAAGTGTAGTTTTCAAAAATTTGAAGTTACATGATAAAAGGAACATTTGTAGATGGTAGACATCATCCACAAAAGGTTTGCAAGGGGTTCTAGATAGTAGGAAACATTTACCAAATGTATGTGAGTGGTGTAAACAGTAGGTGACACACCCTCCAACTCTTTGATAGACTCAATTGTGAGTCCAAGGTGAAAATAACGGAAGGATAAGGAGTTGGGGTATGTTCTCTGGTTCGCAACATTTTGGGGGTAAAGGGGCATGTTAAAGCTCCAAGATGGGGACTAGGACGAATGACAAGCGGGTCAATTATTCACATTGACTTGCATAAACCAAACAACAAGTTGGTTAGTGCATAGTTGGAACACTTTTGGTGTATGGACAAACCATAAACAAACACGAACTCACAAGATTCACCATGGCCTAGACTTGGGGGAAGCCACCACCTTCCTCCTTATAGTGTTCTTTGTGCTTAGCCACGGGGCTAGCACCCAAATGTCATTTTGTCCTGGGATTCCAAAGTCACGAGTTTCGAAATTCCCAAAATTGGGACTCCTACGACTTTGGAAGCCCATAACTTTGTGTGTAGACCTCCGATTGAGGTGAGGTGTGAAGCAAAGTTATATCTTTCATCGAGAGCTTTCCAATGATATGTGGCACGCCATTTGCACACAAGGAAATCAGGGCGATTCTTGACTTTTAATGGTTGAGAGTCAAATTGGTAATTTGATTTTTGGCCCTTCTTTTGGCCATAACTTATGTTTTGAGTACCCAAATGGAGCTCACTTTAGACATCTACATTTCAAGAGATTTCCAATGGTATAAAGACTTCTTCAATCCAATGAATTTTGACCCTTACAATTTCCCTCTAAAAATTTAGGAGTCCATTGTAATTTATTTTTTTTGATGAAGATATTTGAAAATCTAAAACCTTGGCTAGTTCTCTTAAGCTTTAATTTCTTTTTAATTCAAAGAACCAAGGGTTCTTTAAGTTATGAGAAGAACTAGGATTAGCAATTCTCAAAAAACTAAGAGAACTGCCCAACATTAATACTAATGATCCTATTAGGCAAAAATATTAATCTAGGCTGAAAACTTTCACCTCAAACATTCTCTATGAATTTGGTCATTTCTTGTTTGGAATTGAAACTTGGAAACAAATATTTGTTGAAGGCAATGGTAAGCCATATACATTTCCATCAATATGACACCAACACATGAACTTTGTACACAAAAATTCCTTAATGAAGATTGCAAATGTAAAAGGCCATGGATGCACAAAAGAATGCATTTCATGAATGACTTTTCATTTTCTTACCAAATTGACATTTGTTTGGTGCTTTTGTTGCAACCACCTAAACCTAGGTGCTTAAACCTTGATTGAATAAAGGTGTAAAATACATGATAGCCATGCCATTATATTTGTATTATTTTATTTAGGTTCCAATTATATTCACATTTCAAAATAATTTGTGTAATGTATAACTAACAATTGAAAACATTTACTAACATCCAAAAATTGAACCAAAAAATAAAATGAGGTACTTAACAAGTTAGTTTACACAAATTTGTAAATTAAATGAAGTATCAAATCATTTGTCTCTTCTTACTTACTCTTAGAGCTTCAAGTTATAGTCTATTAAAGTTGATTATAAAAGTTTACTAATACTGCAAATGTGTTAAAAGATAATTTATTGTTAGCCATAAGGTCCAAGCTACTTGTAATGTCTAAAGGTATTAGAGCAACAAATTTAACACCAAATGTTTTAAGTCAAGCTTAACAACAACAAAAGCTAATATCTCAAACCATATGTTGCACATCTATAAAAAAAAACCCATCTTCTGAGGGAATGTGCCTATTTAGTCTTAAATCATAGTTTTTATATCCTTGGAACATGTTCACAAATATTGAAATCACAATCAAGCTTTGGCATGAATAAACACTTTTGGTTTAAAATAAATGAAATCCATGTTAAGATATGCATATCAATTTTACTTACTTAGTTTTAAATATAATTGCATTTTAGATTACCTCATTAAATATTGCATACATAACAATTTTTATTCTTTAACATATTAAGGTGCAAATTTTTTAAGATGTACCAAAATCTTGTCATAGCATCACCTTTTTCTGTCTTCTTTTTCGAGTTTTTTTTATCATATACAGACACATTTTGGAATGATTATGATGGAATCTAAAATTGTAATAATCTAAAATATAGTCCTTCTGAAATTTTGACAACTTTTGATTCAATATTTTTTTGGGGATCAAAACATAGGGTAAAAAAATATTGCAATAAAGATTAGGTTTTTTCAATCTTGTGTGGTACACCTTAAAGGATTTTCACCCATTAAAGTTCAAAAATTTATTTAGGCGTGATCACAATCAAATGAGCCAACAGTGATAAAGGACTCAAGGATTATAATCCTTTTTGTGGTCATTTCACTTTCTCATAGAAAGGACTTTTGGGATCAAATCTTTTGCAATATGTTACTAGAAATACATATAATTTTTTCAGTACATCACATTTTTTTAATTAATTTTTCATGAATACCTAAGAATTTTAAAAAATTGTACAAATTCTACCAAATTCTATGTTTTGTTTTGAAAATTTATCTTAATTTCAAATTGTATGAAAATATGCTAATTATTTAATGCTTTATTTTATTGTTTCATAAATTACAATTTTGTTTTAGATGTCATGTACATTACACCGCATTTACATGTGATAAAGGATTCTTGAAATTTAAAAATTTTGTTCAATAGATTTTTAATTTTTAAAATTTTAAATTTCACAACTTTAAAGTTGTGAGTGCTTTTTGAATGTGGATAATCAATTAACATCATCTCAATTATTTGATTTAGTAATTTGCAAAATTGATTGCTTTTGATACAGCTGTTGTTTAAGTTCAAAGGTCTTTTATTAAAACCAAAACCCAAATTATTATTTTTTGAATTATTTTTTGAATTTTTCAACATTCATATTAGTCATTTAACATTACACTCCATTATTAACATGGCATTAAAGTGACACCATAAAAATAAATGTAACAAAATTATAGTTTTAATAGAATTTTGGCAGTCGCTCGACATGTCTTTTGGCTTGTTTGATTGTGACTACACCCATTTAATTCAAAATTGCACAAGAATGAAATAAAATGAGATGCATGCCAAGGTAGTAAATTTTTGAAATGAAATATCAAATCATTTGCCTCCACATACCTATTTCTTGACCTTTAAGTCCACCATACATGGTTTTTAGGCTAGTTTTAAGTTATTAGTTTTATACAAATATGCTTGAAGATCACTTAGTTTATGTCCATAAGATTCAAGCTATTTATGATGTTGAACCAAGTTTATGCAAAGTTGTTGCCGAAAGCCCTAATGGTATGGCCCAACAAAAATAACCTCAAGCAATTTGGCGAACATATGTATGTGTGGTGAACATGCGCAGATGCAATTCAATTGGACACATTAAATCCTGAGTTCTAGGCACCATGCACAATGCACAAATACACAATCCCATGAGGGATGTGACAAGCACCTAATACTCCCGTGAAATCAAATTGAATGTTCTCAAGTACATCTTAAGAGAAAGTCACCAATTTCAAATTTCAGATTTGCTTTATGTTATAAACAAACTTGACTTTAGAATGAAAAACAGTAAAAAAAGATCTATTGATACAAAGAGACAAAAACATAGGTACAATATGTTTATTACAGAGCAAAGAGGTTTTGCAAAAATAGACAATAATCCATGCAACCATTACAAGTTATTATACACATATTGTGTTAAGGCATTAAGGTGGAAAACAATATTTTAGAATAAACAATAAAACACTCATATGGCTATGGTATTGATGTGTCAATAAGGAAACCTGACTATTTAACAAGTGTACAATGTAAAACAATTCAAAAAACAACAACACTAAGTTTCCAAGTTGATGGAATGCACATATTGTAAAGAGTCACATAAAAACTGTTTTGCAATGAAAACTGGTAAATTGTGACTCCTTTAGGTCTACACTGCACCCATGCATCTTAAATGATTTTCATCTTTTTTTTCTTGAAGCATGTTATTATCACATCTGGTTATGAGAATTATGATGACCTATAACATAATAGTTTATGAACAAGAATAAGAACATGCTAATTGTGTACCCAAATCGAATTCTGCCACTTCTTAAAAGAAATGAAACAAGGATATATGAAAAGTGTAGAAGACTAGGTTGTAAGGCCACACTTGCCAGTAGTGTTCATCAATCTATGGGTAGCAAATTGCTAGATCACATGTACCTGTACATACTAAAGGGAGATTGACAGCTATGGAAGCATCCTTAAGCCTTCCACAAGTCTCATCAATTAAGAAATCGTCATAAACAATTTCTGAAATGCCCCATTTTGGCTGGAAAAATGATAATAATGGACAAAAATGTATCAGTGGAATATCATTTAACAAAGGTATTTGAACTAGTTATATTTACAAAATTCTGGTTGGAAGGCATACATAAGCCTCAAGAGCATGTGATTTAGTCATCGCCCAATTTATGTATTTCAGCCAATTATGAAAGTG
>Ga0209611_10000761_pt1 | contig 50775 bp, 36 predicted proteins | sample S1TSphgellanicum_3_FD_187693 | JGI IMG/M metagenome (GOLD analysis project Ga0209611, IMG submission 187693) | Host-associated microbial communities from peat moss isolated from Minnesota, USA - S1T2_Fc - Sphagnum magellanicum MG (SPAdes) (version 2) | ecosystem: Host-associated > Plants > Peat... | reverse complement strand
GGGGGGGGGGGGGGAGATATTAATGTTGAAAAAGGAATTACCTACCTTATCATCATGAATAAAATTGTTGTTAAAAACCTTCGATGATAACTAGACCAAATTATGGAACAACAAAAAAATGCAAACCAAGATGGTAATTTGGAAGAATTACCACAAAGCAAGTGGTAGCCCAAGGAGGGTTTGATGGAATCATCTACTTTAATGACCATAATTGTGGGACCCTTGGGAATTTTGCACATAATCTCCATATGGGTGAAATCATGGTCAAAGGAGGCTAGGGTGCCAAGTTAAAAATCCTTTTCCAAGGACTGCCATCATATGACATGTGTCATTTATGCATTGGTTTATGACTTAAAATTTTGTATTTTGGATATCCCATTTAACATTGCATTTTAGATATAAATACATTTTGACTACAAATTGATTTTATGTAATGTATATTATGCATTCATGCCCTCTATCACATATATGAACAACTTTTGTTAAACCCATAGTTCCAAAATCAATAATTTTTAGGGTTGAATGTGCTCAAATGGGTTATAAAAACAATTTTCATCAATTCAAGTCCTTTTCCCCTTTTAATCATCAATGTTAAAATTCTCTCCAATTAAAAAAAAGAATGGTGCACATTTGGTAGAAAAAAAAGATGTTTTTAAAAAAAAGACTGTCTACTCTCAAGGTTTGAATGTTTCAAACATGCAAAAACATTTTTGATTTCTGTCAAACTTTGAGCATGTCAACTTTGCAATTAATGAAAAATATTCCAAAGAACAATATGACAACCCAAAATATTATGCTTCATTTGTGATCTTTCACACATACAAAAATACAGTTTTAAGGAGTGTTCACTCACTTGAGTGGCTCCTTTGATTGTGATTTTACCCATATTGGTATTGTTACTAAGGGTTGAAAGATGGACATAGGGAAGAAGGAATGGAGGACAACAATGATGAAAAAATTACCATGGTTCAAAAACCGAAAGGGAGTCAATTAACAAGAAGGCACATGTGTTGTCACTCCTAGGCAAAGAACCACCATTTGGTAGTCCTAACAAAAACCAAAGTCATCGTGTAAGTAGGAAACTTTAAAGATCTTTGGCTCAAGAGGCGGTAATGGATGAAGGAGAAGTAAATGTTGAAAGATGATTGTTGGGTACTTCTAGAAAGAACATAAGTCATGCGGTTCACCATGTGCATTCTACCAAACATGCATCCACGCTATTAACACAAATTACTATTGTTAGCACTATTATAACAACAATTTTGATGTGGATCCAAAATATGTAGATTTAGATTATGACCAAAAAATAATTTATAGGTGTTCAGAAAGATTCAACACCCACTATTAAGGGTAGAAAATTGTCGTATGTTGGTTAAACACCTTGGATGTTAGGAGACAGTAATAATGTCACTAGATGGTAGTTATTGTCAAATGGCAAAACAATCACATGAGAATTATAGAATGAAAATGGTTTCTAACGATAGTATCATCAATATAATGAAAATCTACCTTCATGGGGCAAGTAATCAGAAGTTAATCTTAGGATGAATCATAATAAAAGTAATATTAATTATTAGAAGTAATATCCTAGTCTAATTTACTTAAAAGGGCATCCTAATAACTATTTAGTTACTAGTGACAAATATTTTACTTACCATCTTTTATTTATTAAGGGGTGAAACAATCTAAGGTTAATTAATTGAAATGGATAAAGGATGGATGGATTTCCCTTAACTAAGATGTCTAAAAGGGATTAGGAGAATAAAAAAAACCTTGAGGAATAGAACTCAACCTTTGTGTGGTGGACATCTCTTTTAATGGGTTCCTTATTTTTTTTGGGAGGAGTGAAAGATTTCATAAGATGATTAGATTCATTAATTTTCATGAGTCATTAACATTAGGAGGATGCTTGTGTGTGACATTCTTATGTGAGAGAGAAGAATAAAAACATGGGAGAAAGTTGTATTTGTCCTTATGTAATGGAGAATGGTTGAAAGTTGTATGGATTCTAATGTTTCTTCTTGGTGTGTGTTTTACTTAGAGTGTGACAAAGGAAGGGAGAATAGTTCATATTAAGTTCATATATAGAGCTTTGTCATTTTTATGTATTAGTTATTTCCTTCTATAAATTTAGAATTTATTTATTTTGTATTCTAGTTTTGGAGTAGAAAATGCATTCTGCTAAAAGATGGTAGTTGCCACTAGAAGGCAATAGTAAGGAAGTAGCCACTGGATTTAAGGTTTGTAGAAGGTAAGGAGTTGTTGTAGATGGTAAACATTAGCTACAAAGGGTTTGCAAGTGTTGTAAATGGTAGGTAACATCTACAAAGGGTTTGTAGGTGCTATAGATGGTAAGCAATAACTATCAAAGGTCTACAAGTGGTTGTGGGTTTTCTTTCAAGTTTATAGATGGCAATATGTGTAGGATAATAGCTGTTGCAAGATGGTAACTATGACATGACGATAGGTAAATAAAAGATAGGTCCTACTTTCATGTCTTTCCATTTTTCTTGTTATTTAAAAAAATTCTTCGACAACTCTTTTTGTGTTAGTAATTAGGTTGTCGAATCCCATGATTTTACACCCACATCAGATGCTAGATGTGAAGATGATGGATTTAACACCTAGGGGGGCACTAACATTGGAAGCTACCATGGTTGCATCACATTTGTACTTGGAGTTTTAAGACAAGGGAGTGTCACAAGCTTAATCACCACCATAGTGGATTTTTGCGAGGATGAAAAAAATTCCATTTAGTATTGTTATTAAACATCTTAGCCAACAAAACAAAAAATTATAAGGTGTGTTAGTTATGTGGGTAAAAAGGACTTTAATAAAATGGATGTCATTTCCATCCATCCACATTGGACAATGTGGGGATGTTGAATTTGCAACAAAAAAACAATTCAAAGGATGACATGGAGTTATTACCTTTAATAGATATAAAAATAAAACCAGAAATTCCACAAATTCATCATGGGCAAACTAAGGAAAAAGTAGAACAAGGGTACCATGTTGGGTAAAAACATGGTCAAAAGAGCTATTATGGACATGAAAAACTATTAGAACGAGAATTAAACCAAGGATATAACAAGGAAAACAAATAAAAATAAATGCAAGCCTAAGTTTAATCCAAGATTAAAAACAAAAAGATGCAAAGCAAAGAACACAATATATGTTAGAAGATGATTAAATCAAAACTTTATTTTGATAACGTATGAAAAAAAAGTTATGATAAGAAAGTGTACTTAAAACTGGTTGTTGAACAAACTGAAGATAATGGGAGGTCCTACCTTTATTTTTCCCCATTAAGGTCCTAAGTTAAAGAAGTTTCGATAGAAGCTTCCATGCGTGCACTGACCAAGGAAACTTCTCAAGAAGTTTCTCTACTAATAGTCAACTAAAAGTTAATTAAATGTTAACTCATATTATACCCTATTGGGGATTTATATTGAAGAAACTTTCATATAGGCTTCCATGTGTGCACCAATCAAGGAAGCTTCTTAAAAAGTTTCCTAACTAATAGTGAACCAGGAGTTAATTAATAGTTAACAATGATGCAAGTGATGATGTAGGCAACTATGTTGGTGCAAGTGATGATGTAAGTGACTATGTTAGTGTAAGTGATGATGTAGGCGACTATGTTGGTGCAAGCGATGTAAACGACAAATGATGGTGGTGTTCATGATAGGAGCCACCTAAGTGAGTGGACATTCCTTAAAATTGTATTTTTAATTTAAAAGATCACAAGTGAAACATAATACTTGGATGGTTAGAATTTTTTTAGAATACTTTTTATTACTTGCAAAGTTTACATGCTCAAAGCTTGACACAAATCAAAAATGTTTTTGCATGTTTAAATCATTCAAAATTCAAAAGTGGATACTTCAAGTTGTTTTTTCCAAACATCCTATTTTTCTACCAAATGTGCACCATACTTTTTGAAAATTGGCGAGGATTTTAACATTGATGATTAAAAGAGCAAAAGGACTTGAACTAATGAAAATTATTTTTATAATCCATTTGAGCACATTTAGTTCAAAAGTGCTTTTGACGTTAAAAATTATGGATTTTGAAAATGTGCTTTTAACAAAAGTTATTCATGTTCATATGATAAAGGGCATGACTCAATGCATAATATACATGATATAAAATTAATTTGTAGTTACAATGTATTTATATTTTAAATGCAATGTTAAATGGGGTACCTGAAATACAAAATTTAAAGTTATAAACTAACATAGAGAAAACACGTGTCATGTGTAATCTTTGGAAAAGGACTTTTACCTTGGTGCCCCTAATTTTTTTGACCATGTTTTCACCTTGTTATTTTAAGATAATACCACCTACAACAAAGGATGTCCAATGTCAAATTCTATCATAAAAAATAAAAATAAAAATAAAAATATATATGTTTTTTTCTTTTCCATTTGAAACCATGGTAATCATGCACATTGTTCCTTTTAAACACATATAAATGTTAAGAAACTCACATTAAAAATCCATTTGATCTAGTTTTACATTTTGGTTTAGTTTAGGATTTTTGAAAGTGAACATTTTCATCATTAAAAAAAGACATTTTTACAAAGGACTTTCAAAAGATTCATATAATAACAACAAGTTGATGTTAAAAAATATGAAATGATAATCACCTATTAGACATACTAAAAACACATTCACAATTTCAAAAATGTGGAATTCTTAAACTTTGAAAATTCAAAGTATGTACACTTGAAAATTTAGAATTTCAAATTTTCAAAAATGTTTTATCACATATAAATGGGGTATAATGTAGATGATGTATTGAACAAAATTGTTTATATTACATTAAATTGAACTTAAAAAAATTAACATTTTTTGGTATGATTTAAAATTATCATCTTTTCAAGATGAAACATAAAATTTGCAAAGAATTTGTACATTTTAAAAATTCATATTTATTTAAAAATAAATCAGAAAAAATGATTAATTGGGGTAATTCTAGTCATTTTTCATAACAAGTTGCAAAAAAAATCATTCAAAAAATCATTCATATGAAAAAAATATTTTGGAAAAAAAAAATGCATGTAGTCGTAATGTAAAGTAATGCTTGTGGCTCCTTTAAGTGTGACCCAACCCTTACAAACATTACTTACATCTCTACTCTCACAATGCTAGGTGAATGAGAAAATGCAAGAGGAAGTTTGAAACACTTGGTTATTTAACTTTGTTCTATATGCTTTTGTAGGAATAATGTTCAATTTCTAAAAAGGAAAAGATGACAAAGACCTTCAAAGATAATGAGGATTTTATAAAAACCCACAACATAACTTGCGATGTAAATAAAAGTTACATATCTCTCTACATGAGTTCGCAAAAATTGCTGAATATATTAACTAATCATTGTCATGGTGCTAGTTAGTGATTGCCACACTGGCAATGTATACACATGACATGCTTATATGCATCAAGGTCAGCACCAATTGTAGGGTAGTTTCCTTCAACAACTCTAATGCAACTTACCCACAAAATCAAAATATATTGACCATAATCATATATATGCAAAGCATATTCAAATTGTATAGGGTCCATTTTGCAACTAATATGTGACTATCATAAAACCTATGAATTTTTGACATGACATTTTATTTTTATATGCATTATAGTTCCATGGAACATTAGTTGCACATAAGTTACATTAGGCACCTAGTTGCATGACAATGAGGTTTTTATGAACATGACTTTTCATAGTGATTTCAACCTTTATTTACATTGAATACCTTTCTATATCACACATGTTTCAACAATTGGAAGAAGCTAAAACCTAGGCAAAGGATGGAATGAAGTTTAGACTTTGCTAGCAATGGTGCTAAGTTGACCCCATATCTCAATGATAACACCTTTTGCCAATTAAATTGAGTGGTTTTCTTTTCATTTAGGAAGTTGCTTTAAATTAAATTCCATTTAAGATTCAAGAATTGAGAGGCTATCTTGTGGCTCTACATTTGTGTATGAATGTGTTTGACTCCATATGTGAGTGTGTTTGGGTTAGTGGGTGTGTATGAATTAGTTGATATGCTTCAATAAGCTCTTTTTGCATTTGTTGTGAGTACATGTTCTTCTTATCTTTCCAATTTTCACTATTCATTTTTTTTTTTGTTGATATGGGCTATAGAACTTGAACTTATGCTATGCCTACCCAAGTTCAATATTTTGTAAGTTGTGAGTACCTTGTTCCTTTGTCTTCTAATCTTTAATGTCGCTTGCATATGTTATGCTGCTTGCATTACAAAATTTTGAGCTTATGGCATGATGTTAATGCATGTCCATGGAACTAGGAATATTTACTGATGAATCATTGTCAACTAGATATCCTGACATTCCAATATCTTCCAATTTTTGCTGCATTTTTATATGATTTGGGCTAATTTGCTTACGCAAATTTGAGCTTACAATTATGCTATGCTTGTCTGTGGCATGTATCCATATTCTAGAATTTGAACTTTGAAGAAAAAGAATTGTTTGTGAATTAATCTCTTTATGGGTGTGTCTGAGCAAGTTTGGTTTAGTTAGTGAGTTTTGTCTATTTTTTGTACATGGTGGTGCTAGAATTTATGAATGTTATGTTATATGTTTATGTATGTCATTGTTATGTGTATGTTTTTTTTAGTGTCTTGGCTCCTAACTCTTGGCATTCAACTTCTTTCACGAAAGAATCACCCAATGTCAAGCCCATGAATGGGCGATGAACAAGACCAATTATGTGACGTGGTTGAGAGATTTTAGTGAAGCTCTCCAAATAGCTCTATTGTACATAGGCTATGTCACCATATTTTAGATTTAGAATTTATAAATCTGGCATCTTTTGCTACAATGAACTTGGACATCTTGCCAAGTTTTAATTTTTCTCTTCCTCATAGCTAGTTTTCTATTTGTTGAAGCTTTAATTTGCTAGAGGCTTCACATTGTAAAATTGACAATAGCTCGAGGGACACACCAAAATTGTGTAAAATGATAGCCACTCATTCAGAATTTCAAAAACCTTAAAGAAAAAGAGCTGCTCCGAGCATGCAAGTTAAATAGGAATTTGTATTGGTGAAGTGATACATTGATTACGATTGTATTTCTATAAGTAGGTCATCAATGTGTTCATTCTGAATTTTTAAGATTTAAGAGATTCTCTTTTGCACGCTATTCCAGGTCTAAATGGTCAAACCTGCTGATCAGTGTAATCGGTTTCAATCAATCGGAGAACTTAGTTGCATGACTGCATGTGAACCTGGAAATGACAGTGGAAGTCATAGTACAAATGTGATTGGATTGTGTTGCATTTTCTTGTTTACGGATTACCAAACTTGTAGCCTAGCAATAACCTGGCCCATCAACACATTAGAAAATGGATGGTAACAACAAGGCTGCAACATCGATGCAAAAATCAATTGTTAAATATATACCCATTTGTGTTGTATGTGCAATCAACACTGAAGAGGCATCTAAAAAAAGTGCATCTTTCTTTCTCCTTCAATAAAAACACACACATATCATGTAAAGGGTCCACAAGATATTAAGTCATGTTAGGTTTTGTACCCAGGCTTGCTAGTGGATGGCCCAGCATGGTTACAAGTTTTAGGCCAACCGCAATCTCCGGAAGCTATCTGTAAGTTGGATCTGTCAGAGTAAACAAACAGCTTATACCACAATGACTCTGTTGCTTATGACACATCCGAGAGCAATTTTTTTTCTTCATTTTTTTGGTATAAAAAACTTGGTGAATTTAACAAAAATTTAGCAAAATTAGTCCAATTTAGACAACAAAAAAGTAATTCTCAATTTCTTTATAAAAATTGGTGAGATTTTGCACAGAAAACGAAACACTAGGCAAAACTTCAATCTAAAAACGTCCCTTACTGGTTCTAAAACTTCTCATCTCGTTACATGCACTTCTATAGAACGTGCCCATTCATCAGATGCACACATAATAATATTCCATATGTCATGCACACATTGGTCAAGTTCTGAGGCAAATTTTTGTGCCTAAATCTTACACCAATGTCAGTCTCTTCCAAGCCAACAAATGGCAGACAGCTAGTTATGCAATCCTGCACAGGAGATTTGAGAAAGGAGTGGATGGATTTTGCTGGGGTTCAAGGTTTACTAAGTGAAAAACCATAGTAGTAGGTACTACAAGAAACATTTACCATTGCAAATCACCAACTCTTTCCTTGCATGACAAGGAGTTATGGTTTCTAGCATAAAAAAGGTATTATATCTTACTTTGCAAATATAATACCTGCCTTCTCTCCTTTCTTTCACCATTACTTCCCCTTCTTCCTGGTTCATGTTGCGCTTTCTTGTAATAGCGTTGGACAATGTTTACATCAGTTTGAAGACAAAATTATGCCCATAATTTCATTGTAAACCTCAAAAGATGATTTAAGACTTAAAAAAGGTAAGAGTAATGCACAAAGAGATGGCAGCTTGCTAGATTATGGTGATGTTTTTACATCGTGTTAGAGCTTTCATTGGAATTACAAGGAGTTTCTCTACTCTCAGGTCATAATTAGAAGGCTAATCCTATACTAATCTTGAAGGATTTTAACTTTAAATTCTGGACTGGATTATGGATCTATGGTGTGTCGTTACTAGATTCTGTTTTCTTTGTGAGATTGTATGTGCTGATGCAATACCCAAAAGAGTTTTTCATGTAAATTCTGTCAATAGTTATATTACTTGATGTATTATTGTATTGTATTGCAAAGGCTTGGATGTTGAAATTAATCTTATAATTGTTTCTTTGACAAGCATTTTACACAAAACATAATACAAATAACAAGGAAACAAATGAGATCAAATTTTTGTGACTTTCTGTATCTTTCCTCTTCCAGTTCTAGTATGCACAAAATCATGTTGGTGTTTGTTTTGAATTAAGGGAATCTCAAGGAAATAGCAGTGGGAATTTGTAGTAACAACATATTTATTTTATTACAACAAAAGCTTAAATCACAAGTAATATTTTCTCAACACATGGTACATTGTACACCCCAAAAGAGAGGGGTGATTGGTTTTTCAAAACATACACGATGATGCCCTCACCAATGAAGTATAGTAAACTCATCCAACAATTGATCACACACTCCCTTCCAGGCCTAAAAAGTATGTGGAAAAAGTTTAATCACAGAGTCTAACTAAAAACCCTTGGTCACAACTTTCCCCCACTTCTATACAACATAATATTTTGGACCAAAACAAAACTAAAAATAATATGTTTTTGTTTCAAAACTTGTTCTTTCAATTAAAGAAATAGTTAGACCGCCGCTGCAGCTGGGGTGCCATAGTTGCCAGCTTTGGGTCCTACCCCAGTGCCAGTGCCAGCAGCATTGTTGTTGTAGGTTGGACCATAATTTGAACCCAGAAGTCCGGAGTGGAGAGATAACAAGTAGAGCAGCTGGAAGAGCGACAAAATTATCAAAAAAGCTTCCAAAGTTTTCTGCAAAAGCACCAGCCCAAAACAACATTTAACTACAATTAGCCGTAATTTTTGTCACAGCTCAATTTTGCATTATCTTGAACCCAACAACAAATGATAACTAAACAGTCCAACCAGCCAATATGGTATTCAAAATGAACTGAATCAATATAAAAGCTTGTCAAAGACAAAGCAAGCAAACAAACAAACAAGAGTTCAATTGCATAACACACTTCACAAAAAGGTCTCTGAAGACTAAAAGACTTGGTCCTCCACTTCAGAAGTTCAGTAAAGCACTGCCTGGATTTTTCCTCCCTGAAGAAACCTGTTTTCAGCAAGCAGGATCTTCTGCAGTGGAAGGTACAAGCCAGGCTGTACTGGGATGTTCTGACCAACGGAAGGTACCAGCCAGCCTGTCACTATTTCTAAAAGGTGAGAAACAAACCCAGCTCTGCTTTACAGAGGAAAAGGACCTGAGTACAGGCCCTTCCGTGATTTTTGACCTGTTCCCTTGGCCTATTGGCCTCAGGCACAGATCTGAAATCACTGAATGGCCTGTACTCCTATACATAAAGCCATCAATTGCAAAAGACTCAGGATAAATTTTTGTTCACTTCAGAGACTAGTTAAGAAATAATATTCAACTTCATCAAAATTGCATAAATGGAGTTTTGTACACTTGAGAGAAACTAATCAATAATTTATCATCTGATTTTAATACCTATTATTTCTTCTAACACAGACAGCTCGAAAGTTTTCAAAAAAAGATAAAAGCCCCCAACAAAAAGAAAACTCAACTGGTGTAGTTAAGTCATTGCAAACATAGAGGGAGAAAAAAAATCAGCCCCAGGTTCAATTTTTTTTCAGATTAAAAAAAAAGAAAAAGAAAACCCAGATGGGTTTCAACTCCAAAAACCCAACTGGGTTGGGTTGAAACCCAACTGGGTAAACTCGTTGGGTCCGGATAGAAGTCGTCCGGGGAAGAGTATGTGTGTGTGTGTGAAGAGAGAGAGAACTGCGGGGTGCTTACAAGTCTGCGGCTTCGGGGGCCGCCGATGTGAATTTCCTTCGCTGCAAGTCTGCAAAACGCAAGAAGAGTACGTAACATCAGCAGCAGCAAATTGATGCAGATGCAGAGAGAAAGTGAAGGAGAGTGTTTTTTTTTGGGGGGCTCAGAGTTACAGTCGCATGAAGCTGGAAAGCGGAGTATAGTTTGTGTTGTTGTTGTTACCCCATGGCCAGAAGAGTGAGGAGCCAAGCGATCAAGGCAGCAGCATGAGCAGCTGAAAGGCTGTCAGTGCGATACACGCGGAGGTGATGAGTGCCGGCGAGAATGGAAGCGAGTCCCACAACGGAGGCGATCAACGCAATCGGCAGAAACCACCGAGTCGCGGCATTACCTGCAAAACCCACAACCACCATAATAATAAGAATTCCAGCACAGTTTCTTGCGATTCTTAGAAGCTGCCATCATCTGCAGGAGGGCCCGCAGCTCAGATTTGTACAGAATATCTAAGAAGCTCTGGAGTCTGCAGCAGCAGCTGGTTCAATTCTGCAAGAGAGCCATTACCATAGCTGCCATCGTCGATGTACTTGTTCAAAGCCCATCCTGCCAAGATAGCTGCGATGAGATACAAGATGAAGTTGATGACCGCCAGAGGAGTGGTCAAAGCCCGCCCCACACCGAAAGCCATGGTGATGATCTGCTCTCTCTCTCTCAAAAGAAAAGAAAAAACTCCCGCAACGTCCTCAACGAGCTATGAAACCAGCAGAGAGCAGTGTTACTGTACACAAGCTGCTGAAGGAATGAGAGCTAAGTCCTGCTAGCTGCTGCAGCAAGCTGCTCTCCGGCCTAATTTCAAGTCCAGACGACGAAGACGACGGCGGCGGCTGCGGCGAGTGAGAGCTTCAAATTCTGCTGCTGCGGACACTGACAAGGACGATTCTAGTTCTTGCACTATAAATCCTCACACTAAGCTAAGTGATGATGATGGCGGCCCCCTACCTACTCTCGCGCACACTTCTGGGGCAGCTTTACAGCAAAGACGCATGCGAGCTGACATGCATTCGCTCCGCAGCTGGCTCGAGAAGAAGACCACCACTACTGTAGCCACTACTGGAACTCGTCAAACTCGTCAATCGCAAACGGACAACTCAAGAGAAGCATCAGCAGCACGTGTCGATGTTCTGGCTAGTACTCAGTCCCTCCGAACCGGCTTGGTAATCTCGGGACCAGTGGGACCAGTGGGACCAGTAGTGGGGGAGGTATGGAGTCTATCATCTAGTTCTGGTTCATTCTTACTGTAGAAGATGATGACGATGCTGAAGAAGCAGCAGAAGAAAAGAAGAAAAAGAAAACGAGGAATTTTACTTTAGATAAAAAAACTATTGCTGAAACTAGTCTGAGAAACAAAACTCTAGCTCCGATACTCTCGGACGATAATGTCAAATCTCCAACTGTGGCAACAAAACACAGCAGCAGCAGACACTTGAGATAAGGAACCGCATGGGGCTTCATTTGCTTCTTGAGAAAGAATTGGATTATGCGACAAAGTTCATGACGCAAGGCTTGAGTCATCGTGGAGGTTGTGGACATTATGTCAGAATTGTAGATATCTGCTGCACCTCCTCTGTCCCTGCAAGCAATCCGTCCTCATAGGGTGCGGTGCGGGGGCCTACCCATTGCGGTGGTGGGGTTCTTTCACAAGTGTGCAAAAGCTGGTTGGGTAGAAGACGAAAGAAAGGGAATATGCTTGCTGCTGCTACGTGCAAGCATGCACGACTGACATACCCACCATCATCACAGTTGTCAACTCAAGGGCACGACGTCAGAGAAGTTCTACACTCACAAATCCCGTAAAAAACAAACCTACCTTTCGCAGAGAGGCCGACCACTGTTCTCATATCAAGCGTGCTTGGCCCTGCTTGGTCGCAGCATCTGCGGGGAAACAAACACATGGCGATTGGCAGATTGTAGCGAAGTTCCCAACCTCTGAGAGAATTGTTTTTTTTCTTAGGGGTTTGGGTCGTGCATAATATTCAAGCAGCAGGCAGACGCCTGCAACATCCATCTGCCTGTGCAGGTAGGTGACAAGGAAGAAGCCTCATCGTTGACAGCTTTTGCAAGGTACGTTTGTTGCAACTGGGGAAGGTGCAGACCATCGCCTCCAACTGTGCCAGAGATTGTACATGTATGTACTGTACATCTACTCTTTGCTTATCAGGGTTGCTCTCAATACCGCTCCACCAGTTTTGTGGAAGACCATCCAGCAGATGCAATCCACGCTGATGATTGCAGCAGAGATGCAATTCCAAGTGGATATATTTGTTGCTCAGCAAAACGGTTCATAAATCCATTTTGAATACAGCCAGGTCTGTTAATCTTCATGTATTTGACTACTGCACAATCCACAAGAAAAACACAACAGATAATTGCTGCAAGAACATCTCAATTCTTTGTGCAGGGGTAGTTGAGTGCCTGACCAAACACCAACATCAGCTGAAAAAGTTTGCACACTGGGGTGGGGAAACTTGAGACATTTTCAGCATCCACTGAAAAAGTTTGCACACTGGGGTTGGGAAGCTCAAGACATTTCCAGCATCCACTGAAAAAGTTTGCACACTGGGGTTGGTAAGCTCAAGACATTTCCAGCATCCACTGAAAAAGATTGCACACTGGGGTGCGGAACTTTGAGACATTTCCAGCATCCACTGAAAAAGATTGCACACTGGGGTGGAGAACCTTGAGACAATTCCAGCTTCCAATAAAAAAGTTTGCACACTGGGGTGGGGAAGCTTGAGACGTTTCCAGGACCTTTACAACCCCCTCCAGTACAATGTCTGTAAGAAAAAATTCCTTCACACACACACACACACACACACAGTTTTTCCAAAAGGTTCAACTTTAGGTGTGCTTGAAATTGTCATTCTGCTTCTAAAATCCACCAGGCCCTGCCACAAATGATCTGCTTTCCCTGGCACCCAACATCCACTGCTTGTGAGAAGTTTTGATTCTTTAAAACTCTGCAACCAACATGGCTAGATTTGAGCAGAAAGAGAGGGAGGGGAGGGAGTACTTTGTGACAAAAAATCCATGTTATCATTTCAGACGCAGGTCACACAACTCATAATAGATAGTACTGCACATGGATATTAAGCTTTGTCCTGAATCAGCACAGATAGCCAGCTGCATTCAGTTCTGGCTGAGATCTTGTGATGCAATGCATACATGAAAAGAGTAGAGGGAAAACAAGGGCTAGAAATTCAAGAAACTGAAGTTCCAGATACAAATGATGCAGAAAATGAAGAAGACAACATTGGTGTTTGCATCCTCAATCTTACAGTATACAGAGTAACCACATCTGGCTCCAATGCTTCTTGAAGATTACAAACCCTTCAAGCTTTGCTTCCACAGTGGAGGCGCAATTTGTAGCAGCACATGTTTTCTTCCTCCCCTGCTTCCTGTGTCCATGCACCTCCTCCTCAATCACTCAATCAGCTGTGCTACCATGTTCTTGCTTATTCAAAAGCTCAAACAAGGTTGACGAAGTTTCAATCCAAAAACAATTTGCACCGTGGTTCACCCTAACAAACTGCATTCTCACCCTCAAATCCTTCTGGGAGCTAGATTGATCCTGGGTATCTGATTGCAGACTGAAGTCCTGGGAGAAGTATGGGTTTTTCATCTATTTGGAGATTTGGAACCACACTTGGCTGTACCATGTTGAGTAAAAGACCATGGTAGTAACAAGCTTTCTGCAGGTACTCACAGCACCATCCTTCCTACTTCATGGCACCATGTCTTCATGCTTCTTTCCCCAACATAAGGATGACCAAGAAAGTTGTAGAAACTTTCCTTTTTATTCCCATCAATTTTTCTTCCTCCTTTGGATCAATTTGTATTCTTCATTGCAATTGTTGCATCTGACTGTCTGGTGGTGGCTGCAATTTCAGAGGAAAACATGCTAGTAACACACACTCAAGAAACTGCCAATTGAGAAGTCATGACTTTAGTTGAAGGATGTGGTAAGGGTGAGAGGCTGAAGACAAACCAGGCCAAGCCCATCTTCATGGGCTCCTCTAGAGCCAAGAACATGGAGTCACATTTTCATTTCACCTTGTCCACTTGCTGTCACCACTGCCACTTAAGCTCTTGCATCTTCTGTCTGTGCTAGAAATGTGCAAGGGGTTCTGATCACTTTCCTTAAGTAAAGAAAAGTGCCCCCTCCAATCTGGAGAAGGTATTCACCTACCATCAGTGAGGCTGAATAAAAAATAGTCTTCTTCTCCAAGCAAGCCCGATGTCCTCCACATTTTGCAACTCAATACCTGCATAATGAGGTGTAGAAACCCAACTGCACTTCTGGGATCATGTACAGTACATGAGCACGTTGTTAATTTCTATTGTCTACTCTCTGTCTGGTGGCACAATCCTAGTATCTGTCAGAGATATCACCAGACTCACCAGACAGCCCCCTACACCATGTTCATTACACCGGGGAAATTGACATGGTGTCAGATAGAAACAGGCCTGTCCTACTGCAATGTTACTTAACATCTCTCAACATGAAAACATGCAAATTCAAAAATTTGGCAACTTTTGAGATAGGTCTTGGTTAAGAGAATTACTAAAACTACAGACCACATTACAAGCCTCAGTAAATTGCTATCTTGCAGAGAAAATGTCACTCTTGCTTACAAGGACATTTGACCCTTCACAAGCTAACAGATCACTTCAATTTCTTGAACAAAAAAATGGCAGGATAAAGTTCCTGTGTCTTACAAACTCTGCAGCCTATGGCTTGGCTATCTTTCTTGACTAGATTCATGTGTCCTCAATGTATCCAAGGTAACAAGGTGCGCAGCCATTGGACAGGGCTTCCTATTATTGCTGTTTGTGAAAAACTAGAGGCTGCATTTCTGTATTGAACCAAAATTACCCATCTCCCTATTTCTAGGGGTTGCTCCATCACAATTACAATCCAAGGCAGCAATATCATGGGATAAAATGCTTGTACAGTTCTGACTGGTTTTAGAAAATGGGACATGTTACTGATCAACACATCACAGCTCACTAAGAATCAATCAGAGTCATAGGCACCATCATCAGCAATGTCAGCAGCAGCAGCAGCACCACCACCATCTACATCTTTAATGGCAATGTGATCATCTTCATCTGTGTTTTCATCTGCGTCTTCAGACTCCAGAAGAAGCTCTTCATTGGTGTCACCCTCATTAGGGTTCAACTGCTCGTCATCTATCACCAAAGGAAGCTCTTCTTCTTCAGCATCATCTTCTGCTTCCTCAATCAGTCTATCCTCAACAGGAATGACTGGATCCTGCAGTTTGACAACTCCCTCTTCCTCCAGTTTCACAGTCTCCACAGATTTTGAAGGCTTCTTTACTTGCTGCTGATTCATCCTCTTAAGCTTCTCCTGTGCTTCCGGTTTCTCACAAATACAGGCCACTGGGTTTTCATGAAACTCTCCCCGCCCAGCCCGCACCTGCATAAAAAAACCACAACCACAATTTTGCCCCAAAAGTCAATATCCTCAACCAAAACTCTAGACTTCTACGGCCTTCATACCATCAGGTTCCAGGACAAGTAACGAAAAGACAAATTCAGAGTCACATTTTACAAATCAACAGCTTATGCAATATCTTGGCGAAGCATTTCAAAATAGGAATACATAAGAGATTATAGCTTGGAGGTCAAAATTCCAGCACACATTCCCCTCTTTGGTCTGTCAAGCTTTCTTATCATCCCCCTGACCTTGCCACAAACTATAGATAAAGAATCAGCAGAAAATGGTCTGCCAACAAAATAACAGTAGTTACAGTTTACAAGACAGCAAGCAAGAGAAGGTAACCCACCTCCATAGGGTTCCCCATGAACCCCTTCTGAAAATGGCGCACTTTTGTTGCAAAGTCCTTCCATGACATAGTGTGACGGGCAGCAAACAAAGTCCCAAGTTTCTTGGCATTAGGCCGGATTGTTCGCTTATGACCATTGAAACGCCTGCAAAAGTAACCACAAATACAGTGAGCATACATGTAACTAATTGTCATATCCAGTATCTGAACTCCAGATGAGAACTGAAGTATCTACCCACACATAATGGAGGATCACAGTTCTTAGTCTGGGTTATGTCTAGTCCATAGGGATGAGCAGGGTTTGGGTACTGTGGACCAAAGTTCTTGCTAAAAATTGAGGGTAAAACAGAGCATACCTTTCACCTGCCAAAATACGGGCCATGTTGCCATTGTTATTTGCTACAAAAACATCACTTTCTGAGCACACCACATAGTCAATTGCAGCCATCCGGGATGAGAACTTTGCAAATGGTTTCAGCTCCTGACTTGTCACCAGAGTATCTTTTGTGAAGAAATTTGGAAATAGTGCCTTCAAAGGTGCAAGGGAAGCTTCTCCATTATAGACCTGCCCAGAGGCAACATACAAATATGAATCCTTGCCATAGCCCAGTGCACGTAGCATGAGACCCACTTCCTCCGGCGTCAAAGGACATTTCCCATTCCGACGCTCCTTATCTGGATTCTGATACTGCAACATAATGACAAAACAGAGAAACAATTTATCATACTGTCGGACTAAGGACAGGCCCATTACTTTGTATTCTCTACAGATTGTACAACAAAGATTCCTCAAATGGCATTTCATTGAAAACCAGATCACATTAAGACCTCAAGGTCAGTTGTTATCAAGACAACAGCTGCAGAGTTTTAGAAACAGACATCAAAGGCAGCTTGAGTTGGGTTTCATTCTCTTCATGATCAACTCATGGAAATAATGCAAATTAGTCACTTTAACCAACAGGTGAGCAGATCCACCAACAGTACTGGCTGAGTGAGAGGATAATTCACATGAAGAGTAATTCCCCTACATGAAGAGATTTCCAGCGCTTGCGAATGGCCCCTAACTCTTGTCTCTCCTTGTCACCACCACCATAATAGCAGTTTGAAAATGCCAGCATATCTGACTCATACCTGTGTGCCTAATATTCCAAGTCAGATAAAAGGAGTGTATGCATGTACTCAAAAGCTTGAAGTAGTTACAGGGTACACACTAAACAAAATCTTGTAGTGATCAACTTTTGATAGGCAAGTTCAACAACTCCTGATTAGAAATCAATCATGTACCTAGATGATAGACTTGTGACAGATCCCTTTTTCATATTTAGATGAGAAATTTCTCCATAATCTGGACTTGTATAACTTTTAGAGAAAGCAGTTATACAAGTCCAGTTTTCTGATAATCAGTGTTCAATACATATGTTCTGGATCTGCATATTAGATACAGTTGGCCTGCATCTGTGAAGATCAAGTCCAACCACAACAAATAGCAGACATTATGACTTTTCAAATTGTTTCCAGTGACATCTTAGCAAGTTGAATTCCTGATACAGATTGATAAAAATTTCTATCAGAGCTGTAACTTGCAATTTGCATATCATCACATTTTGAAGTACTCCCAATTAAGTTTTACTAGAACAAACTCATGTTGTCACTCAATGGATCCCAGAACAGCAGAAGAAAACTCAGAAAGTGCCTTGTGCAAAGTCAACCTGAGGTGCAATGCGATGTACTTTCCACTCTTGGCCCTCATTCTGTCCACTAACTCCTGGCCCATGTCCTGGATGGGTTTCGTAAATTGCAGTGCCTGAGCAGGAATCACAAGGATTAGGGAGACATGCTGTGGTTGTATCTGTATGGACAGAAAAAACTAGCAAGCCATTTGGAGAAAAACTGATTCAAGTCATTGATCAGCGAAACTGATTCATTCAGCCATGAAATTGAGAGAATCTCTCACAAATCTTTGGTACCTTGTAGTTAGTTCGGCACCGCAGTTTTTGCATGTCTGGATCCAACTTATTTGCCAGCCGGTAATCAAATTTGGTGAGCCGGACAACCTGTACCATATGGAAGAAAGGAATATCAAAAAGCTGAAATAGAGCAGAACATGATTTCACCAGCGACCTAACACAAAGAGGAAAAGATAGGTAGAGCTTCCACATGAGACTGCCACTTCATTCCCTGAGTCTTTACACTTCATCCTTGTGAACCCATTATTGATTTGTGGTGCTTCAGAATGGAGCCATATGAAGGAAATAAACTCACAAGAATCAGACACACCGGTGAGATATATATACATATATAAATTACAGAGAAAATTCCACAAGACCACTTTTGGAGGTATCATTTGTCAGCAAAACCAACACAAAAACAACAAGAACAAGAGGTCATAACCTTATGGTCTCACATAAAAACATCAGGCCATCACCATTATAATGAATGCCAGTGAACAAGCAAAAGTATCAAAATGTGGAACAAATCACCTATAACAGAAGACAGCAAAGGAAGGGAGCCATACTTGTTTTCGCTTCAAAATAGGTAGAATTCGGGTGAGGTAGTAGTGTGGCGAGACCTTCCGTGGGACCCGCAAACTAGACATCTGATTTGATATAAATTTCTTTGAGCTTGGAGGGAGCTCTTTGATTACTTTCACATCAGGTGCAACAGAAGATATGAACCAGTCGACATCAAAAATGTCACTGAAATTGCTGTCAATGAACCCCAATCCAAGATCACTATAAATGTACCCTGAACCACTCTCTGTGCCTTTCTGGCTAAAACAAACTGAAATGAAACAACATGTGCAAAAACAACTGCAAAATTGTGATGAACCCAAGTAACAGTGCACAACAAAAGGAAATTACCAAGAGTTAGCTATGAGCAGGCAATAAACCCTACATTTGAATAGCTGAGACTAAAGTGGGTTGATGCTGAGAAAACTATGACAGAAGTAACATAAGAGGGAGAGACAAACCTTGGATCTTTCCAATAAGATCGATGATCCAATTGTGGAACCACAAGAGTTGCATTCAACAACCGTGCCACTACAACAGAATCAGTTATCTGCAAACAAACATTCAAGTCACTCACAAAATGCAACAACCTGAGACTTATAGGCAATAACCATCCCTGTTCATGACATTACACAAGGAGCATTATCACAAGTCTTCAAAGAGATGTCAAGAAACCAACTGACAGCACTCACAAATCATTCCATACCAACCAGGGACATGACAGGATGGGGACAAAGATGTTATCTTAAAGAACATCGCAAGAGAATGTACTTACCCCTGTTCTTTGCTGATTCAACCCACCACTAGCTACAATAAAGAGATACCCATTGGACTCCACACTCAGTTCAGCTGATTGAATCACAAAACATAAAGTGATCAATGAAAGTCTGAACCATATACTGAAATAATGGAATCTGTGAACTTGTGCTGCTTCTGACTCCTGGCATTTCAGATGTCATTTCCAAAACATTACATGTTGACATCAGGATACATGAGCAGCAGCTTACACGAATACTTTTCACTGGGTTCACTACATCCATAGTAGAGCTCTGCATTTTCTGCGTCCCAAATATGCTCCACCGTTGTATCCCATTGAGCCTGGCATCCTAGCACCAACTTCAATAAGAAAACTTTGGACAAGTCCCATCACACAGGAAGCTAACTTCTTGTTTCAGGGCTGCCCAGCTGCATCCATATCCTTCGTAAAATCCAGACCTTGATGTTTTAAAAAGAACATATGAATAGAAAGCTTGACTGGAAAACCCAGAAAGATTCAACTAACTCCAATACCGTAGAGACACCAAAGAAACACATTATCACATGAAAGATATTCACAATGCCAAAAAAAGGTAAAATTGATGTGCAAAGAGAGGGGGCTCACCGGCACATCTTCTAGAGCTTGCAAAGAACTTGCAGTTTCATTTATGGCACTCCATGCCTGATTCCACACAGGCCCACGTGAGCAGAACGGATGAAATGGAAGGGCTCTGATAGCATGTAAGAATTATATAATCCTCACAAAACAGAAAAGTTCATGTCCTGTTTTAACTATGCAGAAGTCTTTCTGCCCATCAAGAAACTGCCTGGACACAACCCTTGATGAAGTTTTCTCTGTACAAAAGAAAAAAGCCCAGATGCTAAAGATATAGAACCTCTGATGAAGCTTGTTGGAATGGTCGAATGGGGGTGTGCCCAGAATTCACATTATCAAGAAACCGCCCAGAAATTATAGAAAGCACAGCAAGTGCTACCAATGCCGATCCAAATATGACAGCAAGAGAAGAGATTGCAGGAAACTGGAAGACCCTTGTTGTTCGGTTTCTTGGACGTGCCATGGAAGTTGTTTGAGAACAGGTTTCTTCTGTCCACTTGCAATTTTGTCAACTCCATGGCCTCTGCATAACCCCTCCTCTTTACGACTTCAAACCCACCAAGTTGCCAGACAGCGCTAGAAGCTTGTAATCCATTTAAGTTTCACCAGCATATATCTGGTGGTTCATACAACAAACATCAAACATACAACCCCTGGCACAAAGAAGAAATGGTGGATTATAATAAGCTTAGCATTATAACCCTACACTTAACAATGCATCAGAATGTACACAAACCAAAACACCAAAAGTTCCCAATGCTGCTAGAAAGAGATGTACAGCACTGATAAAAAATCACACTACTGCCCTCAACAAAACATCCACCGTACAAGACCTTGATAAAACAATATCATCAGGAATGTAAGTTTCTTCAAGATTCGAAAGAACCTAATTTTTAACTCTAGAGCTTTCTCCCTCCCAGATGCGAGCATGCCATTCCTCCTTCAAACCAAAACGGCTGATACACATTTTCCAGAATCTGAAGCAGCAGCAGCAGAAGCAACACTTCCAAAGAAAGAAAAACAAACAAAAAAACAACTTGTGTAGGTGTTTATCTTCCTTCCACCAGATCAACAACACAAAACCACCATTCTCAAAACCTCGAAAACAAACAACACACGCACAAACACATGCATACATACATACCTACCTGTGATGATGATCTCTTCTTCTTCTCCTTCTTCTTCTTCTCTTTTATGATGATAAATATGAAACAGATAAACAAGACACGGAGGAAATTCTTGTCTCCTTTCTCCTCTCCTGCTTGCAACCCTGTCACTCCAGCGTCTTCTTTGTCGTTTAGGAGGAAGAGGAGCTTCACAGTCACCAGCCCGCCGCTTTCACCAAAATCGGCTCCCGTTTTCGCAAATTCCAACCGATTTCAGTCATTTCTTCGCCAAACGAAAGCAGCGCATCCGATCTATGCGAGAGGATAGACACATTTTTTATTTCTAAAAAAATCGCCAGCGATTCCTGACAGCAATTCTCGCCGAAGATTTGCACAAATTTGGGCGTTAGCTGCTTCGGGAAGACGAAGAGCAAACAGACACGAATGAAAGCACTTTTTAATTGATTTTCTATTTTGAAAAATTCCAAGGAATCGAATAAAACGCTATTATTGCAGAACAAAAATAAACATATACATCTACATACGTATATACGTATGAACATATATATGTACTCATATACGTATTTGTATGTATATAACTCAATTTTTTCATCAATTAATTAATTAATTAATCAACTTTGGCCATGGCTTTAAGTAAGTTACCAAATTTTGCTCCTTTAGATATATATAATATATTTTGTCCTAACCCACCCTATTTTTTTTTCTTTTCTTTTTGAATATTTTCCTATATGGTTTTCAAATATTGTAATATTTTGGTGGCTTCAGCATTTAATTGTCAAATAATTAATTTAATTAAAATTTCTTGGTTTGTTCGTTCAACACTTAGGATTTTAATTTTGAAATTTTCAACATAAAAATTAAAATTATTGTAAGGTACATTTTCAAACGACCTTAAACTCTTTTATGGGTCAGGTGGACCTTCATGAAATACTACTACTACCCCTCCCTTCATTCAAGACTACCAAAGTTCAAACTTTTACACCTTAACTAATTTTTTTTCTAATTTTTGACAAATTAAAAATAGAATTATAAAAAAAATTCAGAAAATGAAAAAAATAATTTAATTTATGCTGAAGTAGTCGCCAAGGTACTACTATAGTTCATCATTATTTTATGTGAGATATTTCATGTCCATGCAAGAGGGGGAAAGGGGGGTTAAATACTTAAGTTTCCAAGAAGTAAGTTATTAAATTATTTTAATATACATAATATGGACATGAAAAAATTGTCACTCAAAATTTAGCATTTAAAAGCTACAATCAAAAGGCGTTAACTTGTGATCAATGATTTTGATTGGCCAACCAAGAATAATATATTTTTTTGACTAAGGTTTTTGAAACTCACACCATGCAACACAATTTTGATGAAACAAAAAAAATTTTTTGAAAATTTTCATAATACAATGGTGCAATTTTCATACAAAGAGTGATGTGTCGAAAAAATAAAATAAAATTGTTGCTAGCTTGGGAGGTTTTTTTAGATATTTTGTGAAGTTCTCACAAATGTTGAAACGTTCCGTAGTTTGTAATGTTAAATGTGCACAATTGATTTCCTTTTACCACCTTATGTGATATTTTTTAATTTAACACAACAACAACATGTAAAAAACTTTTTACACAAATTAACCTCTTTTTCATTTTATTTTTTGTTATGCATGATTTAAAACCAAATGCCAAACCATTCCAAACTCACCCTTTAAATACAAAAAAAAAATGAACTAAAGTAATTTCAACCGCAATTATGGCAATGACTATTCCAATTATAATTATTATTTAAACTACAACTAAGGCCACCCTTAAGAAAGCCCTAGAAATTTTATATCATTTTGGCTAGATTACCAAAAGCTTATGTTATTTTTGATCCAATCAAAATTTAATGATGACCTTCCATAGATTCTCCTATGTAAGTTGCGATTGACAAAACGAATATGACAATTTTTGAATAAGTATTTCCAATATTTCATTTAAATTAAAAAAAAAAAAAGATAATACTTATCATTTCTTCACAACAAATCTGTAGTATTTCTAAGTGCAAGTTGCTTGTTAAAATGTTAATTTACTTACCAAGCTAGTAAGCTATTGTTGGCAATGGTTGTAACAATGTTCGAGCCAAAATAATACAATGCAAAGTAAGAAACAAACAATAGAGACCAAAATTGTTCTTTAGGAAAAGAAAAGAGAAATTTCTCTTTTCTTTTCCTAAAGAACAATGTTACAAGCTTGTAACAAGCTTGGTTGGAACTTCAATTTTTTGTGCTTTGATTCTTAAATGTCAAGGAATTTTCAAAAGTTCAAAAGAAATGCCTTTCTCATATACAAATTACATAGCCATGTTACACAATTTGATCATTCTCATGATTTTGTTTGAACATATTGTGAAAGGTAAAAACCATTTCATGAGCCACTTGTTGTGTTACCCAAAATGCCGAAAAACACGTAATTTCATGGCCCAATGACAAAACAAGCTAGGGCAAGGAGATCTAACCATATCTAATGGTCAAATCTCCATACAGACTAACCAAAGATTAGAGGACTCATGTATAAGATTCCTTTGGCTACATGAAATTGCTAAACTGCTTCCAACTACATTCAATGAATAGACAAATAAATAAGATCATCACATGGATCCATGCCCATAACAAGCCAATTTTAAGCAATCTTTTTTGCATTTATAGGAACTTTAATTATGGCCAAAGATGGATCTTTCAATAGTTAGTTGACATACATGACTTTGTCCACCCAATAAACCCTAAACCCTAAACACCTTATAGAAAATAGTTCCTAGACAGTTGGCTCCAAGTAGACATGGTTTTTTCTGCACCTATGAGACCTAATATACCCAACCCCAAGTCACCATAAAGAATCAGTAGACTTTCTAGTGTATGTGGAATGTGGCTTTACCCTCTGAAGTAAATTTTTTGCCTTTAGTTTTTGCCTCAACAAAGGATAGCACATAAGGTTCCTTATTTTGTCTTGTCTCTAAAATGTCTCACACACCCATCCATTTCTAAAAGCGAAAGTCTACTAATTCTTTACACCAGGTAAGGACAGCCTTGTAAGGACCTCAAATGGGGCTGTTTTTGGGAATTGGATTCCCATGCTTGACTCCCGCCTCAAGTGGGACCTCCATTCTCAGAACAGCCCCATTCAGGTCCTTACCATACACAAAAGCATCTGAAGCATACATGCCACATAAAGCTTATGACAACACCCAAGGATGAGCCCCCGACTTCAACGGTTTGAGATTAACGGGTTACAGCACCACAACTTCCCATGGAGGAAATATTTTCATGGGCCATGTCTACTACCTGCTCTCACTTCATCAGCTCAAAACAGTGGGTAAACCTAAGAATATCTCTCATACGAATCGAGAAATCTCCATTCTCACAATTAAGAAAAATCAAAGCAAGGCCAGCACTTCTTCACAAGACACAGAGAATTCTGAAGAAGGGAAGGCAAAACAGAGAACAAAGTACCAAGAAACAAAAACCAAGAAAAAAACACTAAAGCAGTATGAACAACAGTGCCAGTCTTACAAGTGTTAGGGACCATCAACAGTAGCATATATGATTGACTTCCCCTATCACAACTTCCCCACTGACTTCATCAGCTCCCTACAGTGGGTGAAGGCCAGTGAAAACACTAACCTGTGTACTGAGTTTCTGCTGCAAATCCAAAAGCAATGGGAAGACTCAGCCATGCTACTGGCTAGCAACAAACAGAAACACAAAAAAAACAGAAAGACACAACAGGATAGACAAAACACACAGAAAAGGACAGAAGGGAAGAACAAAGACCAGTGAGTACACCTAAGAAGTACATAATAATAATCTGCCTGAAATTTGGGCAAACCATTATTCAAAACAATACCATATAGGAGAACAATTCCAGTACAGAAGGGGTCACAAGAAGTTTTACTGCCCAAATTAAGTTGCACAATTTGGCAATGTGTTGGCAATTGAGCCTGCCCGAACCTTACTTACACTTGGGCAGTGTTTCTGAGTAGATGCTTCCAATGGTTTTGTACATAATAGTAATCACAGGGGTACTATATACACATGCCAAAGTCCAGGAGTATTGTGGACAGTACTCTGAAATCTATCAGTATATGGAACAAGAGACATATATCAGGGTCTTGATATGCATCTAGTTCGCCTAATCCAGATCATCCACAAAATCCATGTTATTCTCTGGTGGATCAATGATGCAACACACCAGTTAAACCTTTTCAATTGTATCTAACAGATATAGGCTGTAACTCTCTGTACAAATTGATTTGGCAGTTTCACAAGTTAAAAAGTGACATGTGCAGAGAGATCACAAACCTTTTAACTTGTGCCGATTCAGGTCTCGGGACCTGCAGCTAAAACTGCAGGAGTTACAAGAGTGATACATGCTGCCCCTTTCTCTCCTGCAAACAAACATAATGCTTCTGCATCTCGCAGAGTGGACTCCAAATCAATATGTCCACTGAGTTCATTGATGAACTTGAGCAGTGTGTCAAATTCCATCTGTTCATCCATGATTTTGCGACGGTGCCGCTTTAGCAGTGCCACACACATGTAGAGGTGGAAATGCTCTGAAAGATAGTTGCTCCACAGCACCTCCCATAATCTCAATACATTATCGTAGTCAAATTCTCTGAAAGCATGAGCAAAATCCACATCATACAGATATCAGCAGGAGCCATGAAAGATCAGCAGGAAAAGTGTAAAGCAATTTCAGTTTGGTGTTCTCATTCAGATTTTGGTAGTCAGAAGGTCCACAGAGTGGACATCTATAGTCAGGGTGCATATCTTCACTGATATGAAATTACACACTCATCATCTCAAGTATTCTTCTTCCATCTCTGCATATTTCACAGCCACAAACAGAGAGTGCAAGAAACAGGAAGCACATATGTTTCCCACTCACCTCTTAAAATGAATAAGAATCCAGCGGAAGCAGAAAAAGTAGTTCAAACATTCATTCTGCTTGAAGTAGTCATGCAAGGGGTTATCAAGCAACTGCACCAGCTGCACCCAGCACAATATCCAAGAGTGTCAGAGATTGCAGTTTCATTGCTTGAGAGGATCCCCCCATGTGAGGATTTGCACAGGTGTTTGAAGATGTTAAAAGAGAGGAAAAGAACAGCCAACATGCAACCATGCAGCTCAGATAGCAAAATGACAGAAGAACCATAACTCCAAAACCAAGTAGACTTCATAAAGGACTCCAAACATCTGTGGCCTTATGAGGAAACAGCAATCATAGAAAAAAAGAAAGAGCCAAGAGTATGCCTACAAAAGTACTCAATTCTCAGAGGAAAAGACACAATGACATATCTAAGAACCCTCCATGGTCAACTAAATGCAAAAGAGTTGATATTAACATTCAGTTGACAGCTCAGAGAACTGGACCTACAGTACATCCTCAGAAATAGTGAAGAAGTACGCCACCAACATATAAGGCCAGTCACAAATACCTTAGAGATGGCTAGAAGCTGGGAGTGCATCCCATTTTGGTCACGATGGAAATTGGGAGCCATTCGTTCCATCAGTGCAGCAAAGCACCAAAATGCCTCTGACTCATCTTCCATCACATAAAGGATTGGTGACAGCAGATCACTCATGCCCTGCACTCTTGTCACAAGAAAGTAAGGGGATGCTTGAATCTGGCTTCAGGAAAATGATACTGTCTGTTTATACACCAACCATGAATCTTTTGCATAACTAAAATAAACCTCAAGGCTGTGAAAAATAGTATGAAATTCCATATCGCATAGAGTTGAAAAATCACATTACACAAAGGCATTAGGTTCTGCCCAGCCCCCACCTGGCAATAGCCCAAATCAAAGTTGTAGAAGGAATATGTCACTAATATGTTACGAAGAAGCTCCACATTTGGGTTGTCATCACCATCATAAAATGGTAGCATCCGATCTGTACGAACCTGCAGTCACATATACTGAATGGTCACAAGCTCCCTTTCACAAGGATCCCAAGATGAATATCAATAAATTCAAGGTTCAACTGCATTTTAGAGATATTGGTGCAAAGATAGGGGCAGGAGTGCAGAAGATTGAAGGCCTTAGATCAAAACATTATTTTGAATCTAGGTTCCTATTAACATCATGAGTTCAAGGCTCAAAGTGTATATGTACTCATACCACATCCTTTTCAACCCGGTGCTTGCGCTCCCGGAACTTAGCAAAACGCTTTGCTTGGTCCTCAGATACAGACTGCAGAATAGCCAACAAAAAGAAGGGATTGATACAAAAAGCCAACAAAAAGCTTTGATACAGAATTCAAACACATAGACACCAAGCTCTACTTTTGCAAACCCGGGGCCTACTCTACTACAAACTTTTTATATCAAAACATGGTAGCTTTCCAGCATATAAATCATTGGGCAAAGTCAAAGAACATGACTGTGAAATCTGACTCATCTGAAAGAAGAAGATGCAAGTTAATGACAACAGACCTGCCATTGTGATTTGAGAACCCTGTATTCTTCTCGTTTCTTAACAACTAGAGCTTTCCTCATAGTGTGTGTTGAGTCAAAGTTGTAATAACCCAATAAAAACTTCCATACCTGTGTGTAAAGTAACAGGTTTAAAAAGATACTCCATAGGATAAGCATTCAACAGGCTACATCCAATCAGCTTTCATGCAACACAAAGCTAAAGTTCTAGCTGGCAACAGACAGTGAAGTGCTAATGATCAAGTGATTGAATATGTGAATGACTGTCCACTTGTCAGGAGCTCCCAATATATCAGCAAAAGAGGGGAGAGAGGTATTCAGAGATCTGGTCCAGATGAAATTGCCAGTTGGAAAAAAATCCAGCAAAGGATCAAGAAAATACCACGTGTCGTAGCTTTTGCTCAACTCCACCATAAAATATCCGCTTCTTCAGAGCCCTTGGATCCATTACTCTGCCCTCACTGTCTAAAAAAGTCATCCACTGCATATCCATATCAAAATCTGTAAGAGAGAATCATCCTTTAGCAGTAACTTATCTTCACAAGTGCTGAGAACTCCTCCATGCTTATGACTTAAGTCAATCTGAATAGAAATGACAGGTATCTGAAAATAAGGTTAAAGAGGTTCAGCATCCAACAAAATATCAGCAGAAAGGAAAAATGAGGAAGCCCAACCCTAACTGAGAAACAAAAAACAAAACCAAGGAACAGTTTGAACAACAGTGATGGTCACATGTATATTCAAAAACCTTCAAACAGCAACATGTATGGTAGTGAGAAGCTACCATAGCATCCCAACTGACTTCAACAGCTTCCATAAGCTGAAAGTCAACGTCATACATTAAGCAACACACTGAGTTTCTGTCCCAAGCCTGGCAGCAGTGCGAAGACTGGGCCATGATGCTGGCTAACTCAACAAACCCTCAAAGAGAAGGAAAAACCAAGGAGACTAAGAAGGAAGAGAAAACAAAAAAAAGAAAAAAAAAAGAAAGAACGAAACAAGAAAAGAGGAAGAAATACTAGAGAAACAACACACAACACTTTTAGAGCATGATCTTTTAAGGACAAAGTGGGGTTTGGAAAGCTTCCCAAGGTAGTCATCAAGCTACAAACTATTTTGAGGCAGGAAGCTGTAATGACAACTGCCATCTCCAAATTTGGCAAAATCTGAGATCTCAGAATACACATGAGACATGTGAATCCTACTAATACCTGCATATTCAGGTTTTTAGCAGAACCTAAGCATAAAGCTCATTCCTGCAAGTGTGCATGTTTTACCTCACCAGTCAGTGCTAATTTCATGTTAGTGGCTACTTGTTTGTGGGTATCAGCTCTATTAGAAGAGCATCTCAAGTTCTGTTATAAGAATCATACTTGTTTCCTTGATCTCTGGAGATCTCTATGTAAATTTCAGTGATAGATAAAGTGCAAATGTGAGTGCTTCATTTCATTTCTCAGCTAGCTGGGGAATGAAATGACTTCAGAGCTCAACAGGCTTGGACAATCAAACATTTCTAAGGAAGGGATCACGACACTATCTAGGGGAAAAAACAAACAGTGAACAAACCTCTTCATTCCCAAGAGGAGGTGGCCGTGCGCGTCCCCACACCAGTGCTGGTGAATCATTCTGGTACCATTCCACAATCACCATGAACATGAGACAGCTGAGGCACTTAGCAGAGAAAGGAAACCAAAATCACAAGGGCACACCACATTGGCCACAACTTCAAAGAGATAAAAAGTGATTGATCCATTCACTCCACAACTACAGGAGGACATATTAAACAGATCCCACTCTGAGCCAACATAAGAGCCAATAGCGGCCAGCAAAAGTACAGACTGCCAGGGTCAAACATATAGTCAATGAATATGATTTGTTGTATGGAGTCTTCAACAGTGGACTGAATGCCCTGTTTCATATCTGTGCAAAAGCAGAAACCATGGACAATTGAAAATGAAGAGCTTACAGGAGAGGGTAATGGAAAATCTTCAAAGGACAAAGAGCTGGCGCAGGAATCAAGTACCTGCGTACCATCCACAAGCTCAAAGGTGCCTACATTAGTGGCTGCTTGTTCCTCTGCATCACTCTTCTCATCTTCCTGCTGCTGATCACAAGAAAGTCACATTCCTTTAACAAACTTTCAGGTTCCCAAGTCTCCTATTAGATCCCAAAATATTTAGCTTGGCTAAATTTCAGCTGCCATCTGGAATGGCCAACAATTTGGCCTATTCTGCTCAACCTGTCATGGCAAGGTTGATGGTTACAAAACCAAGAGGAGCTAGTCCCATCCTGAAACATCACCACCTTGATAAAATATCTTTCATAAGATATCTTTCATAAGAATAGAGAAATCTCCACTCTCACAATGAACAAGAAACAGCAAGGCTAACACTTCCTCAGGAAGCCACAGAAAGAACCAAACAAGGGGAGACAAAAAACAAACAAAAAACGAAAACACACACCGGTATGAACAAAAGTGCCAGTCTCACACCTGTTCAGGGACCATCAACAGTAGTATGTATGATAGTGACTTAACTACCACAACTTCCCCACTGACTTCAATGGGTAAAGGCTGGTGACAAGCATCAACCTGTGAACTGAGTTTCTGCTGCAATTCTGGAAGCAATGGGAAGACTCAGCCATACTCCTGGCTAGCAACAGACCACAACCCCAAGGACAAGGAAAAACAGACCGACAGAAAGGGAAAGAAAAAGTAAAGGAAAGAAGAACAGGGAAAGACTATTAACACCACCTTGATAAAAACACTATTGTAACCCAAAACACAATATCTCTGTGAAGCAAAAACTACCTTATTCATCAAGTTTGCATGATCAAATACTTATGCCAGAGAACCAACCTCTGGTGAATCCTCCACTAAAATTTGTCCAGGCCCAACTGATGGTTCCTGCACTGCAATCCTGTCTGGTGGCAATGAACTTGACCTGCTGGATGAAGAATTGTCCTCATGAAACCTGTTAGGTGCACGATCAAAATCCATTTCTGAATTACCCAACAAACGACTTTCCCCAAATAAATGTGCACTTGTATCTCTTGCAAACTTAGTCACCATTGAGAACTTTTCCAGAACTTGGATGGATAAATCCCGTGCAGGATCTTTTGATTGCTTATGTTGTCTGTCCTCAGAAAGTCCCATGCTGTTCAAATTGCTGTTGCCATCCAGCTCATTTTTTTGGTCTTGATCTTGCTTGTGCACAACAGGATAAGCATCATCCTTGCTGGTAGAAGCAACCACTGCTGGTACACGAGCTACCTCTGTCATCTCAAGTGACATGAGACTCCTCTGTATGCAAAAGCACCCATGGCATGACAGTTCAGAGGCTGATCTATGTAGTTCTCGTTGGATCACTGCTCTCATGATGTACAGACATACAGACAGTCATGATTGAACTGAAGCATGTTTAGCACAAGGAAGCAGCTCCATCAACATCTACATCATAATGACCAGCCTATACTTGAGCTGAGAACTTGATCCTGAGAGAGTAACCTCAAACAGGAGCAAGAGCCAAGCTCAATGCAACACAATTGAATACATGGAAGGGCTTCCTAAGCACCACAACAATCTTATGCTTACCCTTCAAACCTTTTTCTAGCACCTTAGAAACAAGCATCATGCACATATTGACTTGGTGTGTTAGTGTCCAAGTTGAATAAAGAAAGCTGTGGAATTATTATAATGTGTCTCAATTTTGTGACTCTTTGCAGAGATTATTCTGACAATATCTAACGAAACTGCAGCACTAACCTGTAGAGGGTCCTGGACATCATTCACAAGGTACACATTGGCATCATCATTTGACCTGCAAATGCCACAGCAACCTATCCTGAGCATCTGTAACCCTTTCAACCAAATATATCACAATGTAGCTACATCTTGGAGTCCTTGAAGAGGGTGAATAATTGAAAAAAGGTCAATATGCTGACAGAAACTTCACAGTTTCGCAGATATCAATACTTGTCACAAAGCACATTCAGCTGGAGGTTTCCCACACCCAGTAAGTCAATTGCAAGTGTCTTAAAAAATCCACAAGTCACCATCCAGGACAAGCTACAATAGGGTGCATTCACTTGTGGGAGGGTTACCTTTGATCTTGAAATAAACACAAAAGCACTTGCAATGAGAATGTTGCAAGAGGCGGAAATGCATATTTTGGTTACCAACCTCACTAGAATTGCATGAGCTTTCAATGTGGCAAGAAATTCCCGTACACCACCATTGTTAAAGTAGAGGGGAGGGAATGCCAGGCCTGTATGGACCACCAGCAAAAGCTCAGAATGGAAACAATATGCAAGTTGGAATATCAGTTATGACACAGCAAACACAATTGGATGCAGAGGGTTTCAACCAAACTGAAATGTACACAGCATTCAAAGGAGATATAAATGCAGGTAAAAAGACCCAAAATTAACTGACAAGCCAACAGAGTAACATACCAGAGGTAAGTACAATGATAATGTACTGCCATCCAAGGGTTGGAGTATGACGGCGAATTGATCGCATCTCCGCCAATGAGACAGCTCGAATTGTGTACAGATTTCTGTCTGTTAAGGAAAACATTATCCAAACCAATCAGATGTGAAGGACCTCACTATCATGAATACAGTCTTTAATATTCCAGTCCACCCAAGTTTTCAATTTTCCAAAAAACCATTCTCTGATGATTTGCTACCTGATCCTGTGCGTCGGCCACCATTTGGAAGCAGAAATGCTCCATCTTTCACAAAACCTCCTTGAAGATTATAAGGGATCCATGTCTGCACAATCCATGATTCAAAGGCATACATTTTGAAAACAAGAAGGACAAATTAAGTGACACTTTGAATTGCAAAACATACAGCAAAAACATCAACAAGATCAAATTCCCAGCTACAAAACTCAGTCTTATCCACAGCCTTGAACCGTCTAGATGAACTGCATGTCAGAAAAGTTTAAAATCTACAATGTGATGAGAATCTGGACTTGCCAGAAATACATGACAACACAATGTGCAAAACTCACTCAGACAATCATTCAAACAAACAAAATAAAGACCCAAAGTCTCCCATTTCATTGCACTATGAAACTGCAGAACACTCTTTAAAACTGTTGTAAAGATGTGCAGTGGAATCCAACAACTCCTGTGTTCCTTGTAAAAAGGTAGTTAATATATGATCCAAAGTGCCTTGTACCATGAAAAGCGAAGGGTCTTGCTTGATAAGTCTTAGGCGGCCACTGATGCGTTCCCTAGCATGCTGTGTTGGGTACACCGAAACATTTTCTTTTACATACACCACCTGGTAAGAGTCCATGCTTCCACTCAGACTCATGCTCCCTTTGCCTTTGGATGTTCCTGGAATGGCATCACTCCCTCCCTGCCAAGGGTTTGGTCAAATCAGAAAACTCACAGCATCAGGTTCCTTTACTACCCTAAGAAATCAGAGAAAGAGCAAATACAATCAATTGATTCTCATCCAGTTACAAGTTCAAGATTACAAACTTAAAGATCAGGTATACACAGAAATGATCGGATCACATGTAGTAAGTATTCTGTGGTTCTCTCTTAACAAAGCCATTCTATGTCTTTGTGGCTTTAGCAATGAGCTCAAAAGACAAGGTAGACATGGTCTTGAGAGATGGGAACCCTACCAAAAACTAGCATGCAATTTGTGAAGGTATGATCATCAAAGCAATAGCCAAGTGCGTAGGGCTCATGGATCCCCCTTGCAAGCGATCATCCAAAGTGTGATGAGAACTAGGGCTTTCCGGGAAATCAAAAGTCCATGACTTTTCTGGTTCCTGATTTTTCCTGGCTACTTGAATGTTTCTTTTTCTTCCAGGAAATCAGGGAAACCGTTTAGTCCGCACACACTTTGCATGATCGGTTGATGAGGCGAACCAGATTCTCTTTCTTTGCGTAGACGACAAAATCTAGCATATGGTTTGAAACCGCAAACACTTTGCAAGACGGTGCTGAGCTCTAACCTCTAGGTTATTATTATTGCCCTCGATGCTGCTGGAAGAGAGAGAAAGAAGAAGGCACCTTCACGGTTGTAGCAGCAGATGGCGAGGCGCTCTGCGAAACAGCAGCATAATCCACATCGTCGACAAAATCTGCATTATCCGCAGTCAATGCCGTTTTCCCTCGCATCTCTGTCTCTGTCTCACTCAATCCTTCTCTCCCGATTCTCTAAAAACCTTCTTACAAACGAAATTCCAAACGAAAAATCCTTCCCTCTCCGTCCTCCAGCAACCAAATCCTTGCACAATACGTTTTCACCTTCCAAACGGGACTCGGAAAACAAAGCAGAAAACAAACAAACTACAGAAAATTCACAAAACCTTCACAATCAAACAAACAAACAAACAAACAAACAAAAAACGAAAGCAAAAGGAAGAAGAAAGGATCATCTTCATCGAACAAAAAAACTACACAAACTTCATCACAAAAAATTCACAGCAAACCAAATAAAAGATTGAAAGCTTCCTGCGATGGACGAGAAACACGAATCTCCTTTTTCTTCTTCTTCTTCTTCTTCTTCTTTGTCGTCGTCTTCGACAAAACAACAACAGAGTTTTGTTTGTTTGTTTGCGTCAACTGCAAATGTGAGGTAAAGCTCTTCGGGACTACTACACGTCTTCCCCCAATTTTCTTTTTCTAATGTTTTTTTTTGCTTCTTCTTCTTCTTTTTGGTATTTAAACAAGCGGCTAATAATTTCTTTTTTTTAATCTTTTTTTCCTTCTTTTTTTTCAATTTTGTGATGTTGCTCATGTGGCTAACATCCATCAGTATATTTAGCCAATTTTGGTGATATTCAAAACGTGAAAGGTAGAAAATCTTAAGCACCATATCACATTATAAGCAATTGAGGTGATTTTTAGCGATTAAAACAATTAAAAAATCATTTTCTAGAGATTTACTTTAAGCTGAAACTTGCAAAAGAATTTTCTTTTTCAAGATACTTTTTGGAAAAATGGCGAAACAATCATTGGGCTCATTCAGGGTTTTTTTTTTCCCCCAATTTTGTGTTATAGCGAAACAGGTGATAGACCAGAAGATTTAGCCAAATTTGGCTAAAGACCAGATATGAAAGTACAAAAATTAAGAATCTTTTTATATTTTGGCTACCTGCTGGAACCAATGGTTTTGTTTTTGCATCCTAGTAACAACAAAAAAAAGCCAGTGCCACAAATACAATAGCTTTTTTTTTGGGGGGCAAAAATAACCCAAAGTCGCCACATTATGAGGAATTTGTTTTTGAACTTGCCAAAATCGGTCCTAGCATTTTGCCAAAATATATCACAATTCCTAAACGATTCTACTTTCCTCTTTGGCATATAGCCAAATTCGGCTAAATTCTCTTGTGGATGATTGCCAAAGCACCTACCTCACAAAATTGAGGGGGAAAAAAAACACTAGTCAGAACCTATGCTTGTAGAATTCTGGCAATTTTCAATAATTTTTGGAATTTGGTGAATAAGGCTATTTTTTCACAAAAATCCTGCATATATATTTTTTCTTGTTATTTTCTTGCTTTTGAAATATGACATTTCATCTTTCATGGGTTAAGTTCATTTTAAGGGGATTTGTTTTCGAATTTACAAAATATGTGAATAAAAATAGAAGGTCCCATATATTGATTATTGGGTAAAAATGATAATTTAATCATTTTAATAATTTTATTTATTTATTTAATTTGACAACCAAAATATAATTAATATAACATATGTGTTTAATGCCTAGTATTAGAACAAAAAAATAAAAAATATACAACATATGTGTTAATCTATAATAAATTCAACTAGTAAATATGTAAGTGAGCTAGTTTGTATAATAAATCAAATAAATTCTAATAATTCAACATGGAAAAATGTGAACTAAAGGATCCTTTCACATCATTGACACTTGAATCATTTTGGCAAAACTTGCAATTTAGATGGATATTTTGTTTTGCCACCTCTCAATTACCTAGTTAAAAAATATGTTAAATACATGCGATATGTCCAAAAAAAATTATCACATGATTTTAGAATGTTCACTTGTATTCTTGTCATTTCTCACAATTTCAAGTACTAAAATTGAGAATTTAAATAAATATAGGTTATCAAAGTTTTGATGCAAATTAAAAATATTTTTAAATATATGGTGGTTTAAATATGTGCATAGTAAAATTTAGATGATAATAGGGTGGGGAAAAAATAGTTGTTTCACATAATTATACCCACCAAACAATATCTTATTTGATGCAAACAATGCAAAAATTTAAAACTTAATGTCCTATTGGGTGTTCATTTCAAATTAATTAAAATTACCATAGTAACTTTGGCACAAATTAAATTATTTTTCATTTTGTCAAAATTTTGAAAAAAATCAGAATTGTACACTAAAAGTTTTAAAATTTTAGTCAAAATTTTGTGTTATAATAACACTTAATTATAGGTAGCCAACTTTGAACTTTAACCTTATCAAAGGAAATAATGTTCAATGTGAACCATCTAACCACAAGGATAGCAAGAAAGCTTTGAAGTCATTTGTGGTTTTATTAAATTTATTCCTTTTTCTCCCAAAAAATTCAAAATTAAGACTCCAAGTGTCAAATTAATTTCTTTAATTATATTACTTATTTGGTGCACAAGTGCAAAAGTTGCCCAAATATTATAGTATTTGGTTGTTGTATTGCAACAAATAACATAACACATATTTTCTAGGTAATCACATCTATAACGTTGTTGTCATTTACAATTTTAAAAAACATGATAATGGATTTATTTTTTCAAATCCCCAAATTTTTTTATATTGATGAAATGTTTCAAAAACATTATGCAAAAAACTTTCATTAGTCTAAATGTTAAAAACTAAAAATCTAATTATTTTGTTTTGTTAAGATTTGTTGTTTTTGTTTTGTTGAGACTTTATTTAAGTGTATAAGTTGTTAAACTTATTTTCATTATCTTTGAATAATAATTAGAAAACACACAAATTAGTTACACTTAGAAAATTAAAAATACATTCACAAATTAAATTCACTATGCATTCCAAATTCATAAAAACACCAACAAAGTTGAATGTGTAATGATGAACAAGAAAACATTAAATTAAAAAAAACAAAACAAACAATTAACATAAAAATGAAAATGATAAAGATATATAAATATAAATTATGTAAGAATAAAACATGAGCACAAATACACAAGAGCAAATGAACAAAATCAATTCAATACAATGATATAAAATTTACAAACACAAACAAAGTTTTAAATGAAAGAAATTTTAAAACAACATGATTTATAAAGTAACACTAAGTACCATAGATCATGATTTTTATGTTGGTATTTTATTGAAATTTCAATAATATATAATGGACATTGGACAATTGGGGCTTGGCATGGTTGGGATTTTAGTTTTTAGTCAATAATTTCTAGATGTCCTTACAAGACTCCAATTTTAAAACCTCACATGTCCTACAAATTATTGGTTTAATATTTTTGGTCTTCATTCAAAATGCATGGATTGTTTATGCCAAAAACTTGATTAAATACATGTTGATTGAAATGATTGAAATGGTAGTTGATGTTGTAGGACCAATATTTTAAATTAATTAATCTCACTATATAAATAATAATTTTATTTTTTTCAAATTTCAATGGGTCACATTAGTGAATTGGACCCACAACTCCAATGCCTAATTTTTTAATGCATAGATTGCTTTTACATTTTTAACTAATTGTTTAACAAATTAACAATAGATTGTTGAACCCATTCATGAATGCCTTTACTAGTGTTGACCAAACCTTTTGCATTCTCCACCTTCTTTTTCATGATTTTGTATTCCATTTCCAAATTTTCTAAAGGTTTCAACCCAATATTTTCATTCATTAATGTTTCCAAGATCACTCATGGGGTTTCAATTGCCTTCATTTGCCCTCTTTTGATTTTGGTCATTCATGCCCACCTTTGACACAATCAACTTGCTCCTAAAAAGTATTAATGAGATCAATATTTATTATATTATCCTTATTCATCTTTGCCTTCTTCAAATGATATTAGATAATAATTAAAAGGTAATGTCCACAAGTGAACATATTATTGACCTTCCCAAACTTCTTCACATGACACCAAAAACCCCAATCCATGATTATATGATCAACAAAAACAAAACACATACAGATATATATATTTGTAGTTGTGTTGTCATTTCTTGTGTCTTTATATTATAATTCATATTATAATATATTTTTATTTATATATTTTTTGTTTTTATATTATAATTCATGTTATAAGCTTGTTTCACATAGCTAGGATTAAATCCCAAAATTGGAAAGCAAGATAATGTGACAAGCCAAAAATTAGTTTATATCAAAGGACTTTTCAAACATTTGTGCATATATAGCAAGAACTCAATATTTGGACTTTAAATGTTGGAAATAGATGGTGACCTTGTGAGCTAGTTCGTTCTTATTGGCCACATGAGTTCCAAAGAAATAGGCACTTGCAATTAATTGGTTATTATTGTATAACTAATTAATTTGCAACTTTTCGTTTAGGGAAAGACCTTCCTTTAGAACATAATTTGTTCTTAATTTGTACAATCACCAATGATATTTAATGTTGTTTGTAATGAGTTTTCATCTTACAACAAACCCACCTATGTCCATAATAATGTGATTCAGGACAAACATCCTATATATGAACAATCTAAAAACCATTTGAACATATGAAAAAACCTAAATTCAATTTTTTTTGAGTTCCAATTAGTTCACACCAAATTGTTAAATAAGGTCCCAAATTTTGGTGTAACATTGAATGACATGTAGAAATAAAATACAACCCAACTTACTTGTATAATCATCACTAGACCTCCATTTGATGCCAAACCTAAAATTTCTACCAATATTGCATTAACTGGTTTTTCCCTCAAAGAAGACATCATTATAAACTACATTCAATTCACAATTATGTGTTGATTTAGAGCACAATCCTAATGCAACAAATGTTTTGCAGTCCACTTATGAAAGTTCGCAACTGTTAATTGTGAATACTTTTCCTCATATAACCACCACAACAGAAATAGGGCTACTTGTTCATTATGTTTTGCATCAAAGATGGTGCTTCAAGAATCAAATATTCAATCCTATGAAGTTTTCAAAAATATGCTTCAAAATAACATGAGTTTGAAAAATATGCCTTCAATTTTCAACAACAAGAATAAAAGCAACAAGCATTTGTCATCATCACTCACAAACAACAATGATGACATTATACGTTGTAACACAAACATCATACATGCAATTTTGTGACAAGAATTGCAATGACCATGATTTGTCATCATGGTCTTTGTGAATGTAAGAGCATTATATTGTGTTGAAAGCTACAACACATTTTTGCACCATTAGGTCAAAGAAAAGCTTTCAAACATGGTTGGAGTTTGTGTATGTGAGTTTTGCTAAATTGCTACTTGGATGGATGATATTTTCTTAAATGACCAACCTTCTTTTTATTAGCAATTTTTTGTCGAAAAGTGAAATCAAATATCAAAAAAATTAGAAATGAAATGTTTCTAAATGTTTCAATTGCCAAAAATGAACCAAAAAAAAAGTAACAATAGTAAAATTTTGACATTTGATTTTCAATGTGGAGCTTAGTGGTTTTTCTTCAAATATTGGGGTGTTGTTCAAGTGGTGAAAATCCATAAGGATGTTTAGCGAAATTTGGCAATGTTCAAATATTCAAATAAAAAATCTTAAATTTGGGCCTTTCATATTATAGTTAGTTGGCCAATTTTAAAATTTGGAAAATTTTCATTAAAAAATTCAAGGAATTTGTGATAGAATATTTTTTATTCAAATTATTTTTTGTAAAACAAAAAAAATTCACCACATAAAATATCATTTTAGTGGATTAAAAAATATAGAAGGTTGATTGAATATTTGTAGTTCATATATATTTGATAACTAGATTTAGTTAAATCATTTTGTGAATTATCTCCATTATTTTTACATCATCCTATGAATCATAGCCATTTTGACTCCAAAACAATACCTAAAAAAACTTTGGTGGTGACATACAAAATGGATTTTTCTTACCTTGAAAAACTGAAAAATCAAACAAGCTTTTCCATGATAGTTTTTTCTTTTTTGCACCTTGTGAAGAACTTGGAATTACATAATAACAAATGTAAATGTCATTTCCACTTTTGCGAATTGCAATGATGGATGGTTGTTTTTCAATGTTTTTCACAATTGAAAACTACATAGATTTTAGGTTAGAAGGTTGGATACAAGATTATGGGCCTAGATCCTTACCTACTTTGTGGATTGCCATAGGGAATAAAACTTAGAGGTCTTGATAATAAAGAAACTTGGTTGCCTTGTTATTATGATTTTATTTTTATTTTTTGATATAAATTGATTTTGTTTTAGTTTATGTTTTTTTTTTTCCTTTGCCTTTCTTAAAAATGATATTGGAATTTTTAAATTCTTATGAGAGTTATTATTTTGCCTTATCTTGTGTTTGGCAGTTTCTTTTCTAGTAAAACATTTGGGCAAGTTAGTTCAAAATAACTATAGATGACATGGATTGTCACATAAAATGTGGAAGATAGTACTAATGAAAAGTTTAGAAAGGATATCAAGCTAGTCATTAACTCATCAATAAAAGAAACAACTTGAAACAATGAGGTGAGAAAAATGGAAAACCAAAAAATCAAAGGTAATTTGAATATTAGTTCATATGTTGGATGTTTTTGAATGTAGAGGAAATATGGTACAATGCTACTATTGCGTATTTGACAAGAAGAGAGCTTTTTAAGCTACTTGAATCCTATAGTAGAATAGTCTAGTCCTTTTACTAAAGATCAAAATTTTAATGTGAATAAAACAAAAAATGTGAACATTATTTATATTCCTAATTCTCAAATTCACTTTGCACTTATGTTTGTCCTTTAATCATCAAGTCACACACAACACATGGATCAACAAGTTTCTTTAATTTCTTTATCCAATATGTCATTTTATATTTGATCAAAATTTGCTCCTTAATTGGAAGTTCTAGTTAACCTTTCATTGGGCTTGGAGTGGAGGGCAATTGTGTATCAAGTTTTCAAGGTTTTACATTAATATTTGTTGTTTATGATGGACATTCAATTCAAAGGTTTGGAATATGTGATCAATTGGTTTAGTTCATCAAGGATGTTTACATTTGATCCAAATGCAAAGTGAAATTTATCTATGGTTTTTTTGTTTACCCACAAAATAATACATGATATTAGAAAAAAAAACAAGGCATTTTCAATTGGTTTTTGCAATTTTAGTTGCAAATAAAATTTGTAATTATTTTTTCTTTAATTTTGTAAAAGAGGTCATAAACAATAATTATAAATGGATGGAAAAGAATTCAACAAAATATTGGTTCATATATTGACGCACCATATACGTATTGTTGCATGTAACTAATTTGTAACTAAATTGGTCAACTTTTTGTTCTTATGGTATGTTGCCACACATCACTAACATAATACATTTTTGTTATTATTATTTTATTTATGTAATTATTTTGAATGTGAAAAGGGAGAGGTTGGGATTTGGCCACAAGGAGGTACACATCTTTATTCATGCCCCTTAAGATCGTGTGGCTTCCAACGACCCACATGTGATATTTGACAACAAATGTGATAATGACACATGACATAATTTTAAATTATTAAATGAAATATTCTATTTGTATTGTTACTTAATCTAAACCATTCATTTCAATTAGTCACAATGATGACATGTGGTAAAGTATTAAGGTATTAAAAATTTTCCATATATGTAAATATATAATTATCACGATTTCTCAATATAATTACATGCATGACATAAATTTTTAGGTTTTACAACAACAAAGTTATATGTGAAATTATGTCATTTGTGTTATGTTGCAAAAACATGCCCCACTACAAAATTCCATCAACCATTCAGATTTGCTAGAAATATTATTGATGTGATTGGGTGAATAATGGGCAACCTTATTTACAAACTTAACAAAGATGGATTTTTGCTGGCCAATTTTCATGCCTTGCAATTTAATGATTCAAAATTTTATGTGTTCCTTAATTACGTTCAACAAGTTTTTTATTTTGAGGATGATATGTAACCATGGTGGAAGGTTGTATTACATAATGAACCAAAGTCAAAGCACATGGTATTTGAAGACATTGATGAAGCTATTACCATTGTTGATAATTTAATTGGAATTGATGCATCATTGGTTATAATAGAAATGCCCCACAACATAACATTAATGGGTGCAATTGCACTTTCTAGAACATATGTAGTGCTAGCAAGTGAAGAGCTTCAAAGGCCAGGGGATGATGAAAATGGTGCAATTTAATGATAGGGTAGCATTATCCCCCTTCAAAATTATATTTCATCTTCAAAATACTAGCTCTAAGCTTCTAGGTTATCCTCAACCTTTGTAACAAGTACATTGGTGACCTTTTTGAATAGTTGATTAATAACTTCATTAACCAATTCACAAATAATTATGGATTGAACATTGAATTCTACCACAAACTTCTATTAAACATGTGTGTTAACCAAAGTTGTATTGGCAAAACAAAAAACTTTTGATGCATGGGGTGGAGTAGTTATCATAATACCCTTTAACCCTACACCTATCTAAGGTGATGTGAATGGTAAATTGTTAGGAGTTACTACTTATTTAATTATATTGTTGACTACTAGTTGAACATTAATGACAATGGGTATGGTAAAAGGTATTATCATTAAACTTGAGCCTTCACAACTTGGAGTAGGTATTTTGGTGTAAGCGGTTCATTCTGCATTTAAGAATTTCAATCATTTGGACTTTAGATGAAAATATCTTACATGGTCTTACACCAATTTTAAGCTCGATAGGTATAAAGGTTAAAGGTTAGCTCATTTGAAATCTAGAATTTTGCTTGGTAGGTGACAACTTCAATGAGTAAGTTTTTATTAGCTAGGCAATCTCCATGCAATTTCTTGAATTTGTTTATTTATTATGTCCTACACAATTTGCCACCACTTCTTCCACTTAGGGTTCTTATCACCCAATGTTTGATTTTGGATTTTTAGTAATGTGTTGTCAAACAATAAATTTTCAAACTTTCTAAACCTATTAAACTTGAATGGGTAAGATTTGGGTTAACTTATTAAACAAAACTTTCACAAAATTCCATTTGCTCTTTTAGTTTTTGAATTTGGACACGTAATTGGTGAGTTTGGTTCTCCAATTCCATATGGGTAATGGCCACATGTTTTTATTGTTCACGACATGTTTGTTCCAAAACAAATATGACCTTCTCTTATGAAACATTTGACACATCCATATTCTTGTAGTCTTTGGTCAACTAATCATGTTTAGTTTGTAAAGTCTTCATGTCATTATAATTCTTCTAGTGAACTTGGTTCAAGTCATTATATTCTTGTTGCAAAGTTTCTACATTTTTTAGTGTTTAATCAACACCAACAACTTTATCAATTATGTTATTGTTTTTTGCATGTAATTTAACCGATTGAATTTTAGTCATAGTTAACTCCTTGTCCTAATTTTTAAAAGTTTATTGGATAATAATTAATTTTAATGAATTTGTAACTGGTTGTTGGTTTTTTGAAAAAATACTTCATTGTGGTCATTTTTCACCCTCAATTTGGTTAAATCATGTAACAATTGTGGCCAAGTTTGAGCATGTTGAGTTGTTTGTTTAAAAAAATTAATTTATTTCAAATTCTAAAAATGAATTTTGGTTAGTAAAGGTTCAACACAAACATAAGTGATTTCGAACTAACTTGTTCAACTAGTAGAGGTCTGAGTTATACTAGTCTAACAATGATTCCTAAACATGTTCATGAAATTCAAGGTTTTTTTTAACAAATAAGGGTATTGATGGAGCATTAGATACATTTTCTTTAAATGGTCCAAACTTTATTCATCCATGTTTTGAACTCCTTTTGTTTTTACTATTTCTTCAATTGATTGATCAGGTTTCTATAATAATTCAATAATAATAACATGTTTTTAGGAATGTGCCTTCCAATTTGGTGGTGATATTATCAATTTAGGATTCAACCTATTTTGTGGGATTGATGGTTTCATGGACCAAAATGCGTCCTAGTTCACTTTGGGTTTCACTAGATTTTGAATGAATTTGGACATTTTTACCATGATGAAACCGGTTAATTTCCCAATGAACTGGGACTAATTGCTATGGACAATGAATTGGTCCATTAATATTTAGTGAAACAAGGTTACTTTCAAGTGAAATACAAATTTACCAAGCTATTTCATTTGTTAGTTAATTATCTAGATAACATGGAAATAAATTAAATTTAAATTATTTAATATTTAATGTAATATTCAATATTATTGATAATTTCATGATTTTTAGCCTATGAATTATTGACAAATGTCACTACCTATGCTAAGTTAAAAACCTATTCTATATATATAGGCCATGTAATCAACCTAAGTAAACACATATTCTTAGGAACTACATAAAAAAATATTCAGTCAATTTACCAATGTTAACCATACACACACTATTTGTGAGGTTTGATCCCATGACCTTTAAGATGGAAGTAAACACCCTTACGATCAAACCATCACACTTGTTGTGATAATGTGTTACATTACATTTTATTTATCAAATATTTCATTTTAAACATTATAAAAACATAAACTTTGAAAATTCATATCCTATTGAAATTTTGTTTAAATGAAATGATTAAAAATGAATATAAAAGTTTTTTCAATAATGTACATAATTACATTTATTTCCTTTTGAAAATGTAAAATCACTTGAACAATTTTTTTATTGAATGTCATTCTTCAATAACATTTCAATGACCATTTTTTATATAAAAATGTTTAATAAATGGATAATTTTTTTGCTAATATAATAATACTATTTATATTAAGTTATTTTTAGCTATTTTAGGGCTACTTTTTGTTGTTCTAAGTTATTTCACCCTACATTATTTATGATTATTTATGGTTATTTTTAGTTATTTCATTCAAGGTTATTTTCGATTATTTTAAATTATTTTTAGTTATTTTTGGTTATTGCAGGCTATTTCATTTTAGGTTATTTATGGTTATTCTAAGTTATTTCATCTTAAGTTATTTTTGGCTATTGAAAGTTATTTCACCTTATGCTATTATTGGTTATTTAAAGCTATATTATCATAGGTTATTTGTGATTATTTTATTGTTGAATATTGTTGGTTATTCTATTAATGTTTATTATGTTGTTGCTTATTATGTTGGTGCTTATTAGTGCTTATTCTATTGGTGTTTATATATTATATTGGAGGCTATTAATGACTATTGGTAATTATTCTATTGGTAATTATTAATCATTATTTAATTGGTGGCTATTAGTGGTTATTTTATTAATGATAATTAATGGTTATTTTATTACTAGCTATTAATGGATATTCTATTGGTGGATAGTGGTGATTATTTTATGTTAAATTATCATATGTTATTAGTGATTACTAATAGCTATTATATTAATGGTTATTGGTGGTTATTTTATTAATGGCTATTGGTGATTATTCTATTAATGACTATTGTTGATTGTTTTATTATAGGCCATTGGTGGTTATTTAATTGTGACTATTGATGTTTATTTTATTGGTGGCTATTATATTATATCCTTTTGTTGGATATTCTAGGTTATATTATCATAAACTATTGGTAGTTATTTTATTATAGGTTATTTTAAATTATTTTTCATAAGCTGTTATTGGCTATTTTAAGTTATTTTACCTTAGGTCATTATATTTTATTTTAAATTATTATACTTAAGATAAGATAATTTATAATAACATAAAGATTAACTTTGAATAACTTAAACTATAATTTGAAATAACACATATTAACTTACAATAAAATAACTTAAGGTATAGATTAAAGTTAGTTAAATAATTTAATTTAAAATAATTTAAAATAATTTTTAAATAATAAATTAATTAGGATACTTGAAGGTATAATAACATATAATAGTTTAAGATATAATAATTTATAATAAGTTAAGGTATAAGTTAAAATAACTATGGTAGTCTAAAAATATATATGATATATCATAAAGTAATATAAGGTATTTAAAAAAATAACAATAAATAAATCTATTTACCAAAATAAATGATAATAGTGAATTATGTCAACTAGTATTAAAACACAATGTTTACATAATGATATTATAATGAAATAAGTTTAACCAAGGTGAAATCAGTAGAGTGTAGTGAACTTATTTCATTTTTAAGGTCCCATAATGATTTAGGCTAGTGAATTACACCCCACTTTTGTACTAGTGATACAAGTTTTAAATTTTGAGTTTATTATAAAGGCAAAGGAAAAATGTTGGTGGAATGCACATGTTTATGTTCACTAATAAATTATCCATTATGTTATAAGAGTTACATTATGGAATTGTTGGAAAACATTTTTCCTTAAACATTATTATTTGGAGGATTTTTAATTAACACCGATTACTAGTGGCCTACCATGAACAAAAATGTTCATGAATATTGTTAAACCTATGAGGGTGGGATCACCATTAAAGGAACCAAAAGACTTGTTGATAATCAAATTTTTATGTACCTTGTCTACTTTGAAAATGTATCACATATAACATTTGAATGACATAAATATAATTTTTTTCCATTATGTTCATTTACTCATGAAGTTATCATCCCATGAATTTGAAGTCATTTCATTGTGTTGTGAAGGTCCTTTTGCATATGCAAAGGACTTGTAAACAAGTGCTAAAAATAGTAATGTGAATGTGTTTTTTATTATTCAAACCTTCACCAAATGTTTTCAAATTTTGTACGAAATTTAATATACTTCACAAGAAGTGAACCATGTGTCCAATTAATCAAAAATATTTTTACATGCTTGTATTGAAACCTTTTTACATGATTGGTTAAAATGGTTTCAAATGTGTTTAATGATTAAAATAGTTCATGATTTATCATCATGGCTAAAAGAAAAGTTGTACATTTGATTATAATGTAAAACATGATGTAAAAAACAAATTCTTTACTATGTTTTAGGTTATATTTGATATCTAGCCATTATCCAGCTTGAGAAACTATTTTTAAAAATTGCGTTATAAACTAATACAAGAGGGCCACATGTGCAATTTAGTCTTTGAAAAGGATTTAACCTTGTCACAAGTGGTTCCTTTTATTGTGATTGCACCCATGATCAATGCCAAATAATAACTAATTTGTTAACACACAACTTAGATAAATTAGTAACAACTTTATTTGAATAACCTTTTAAAAAATGGGGATTGGACTTCATTGGATTCATCAAACCTTTAAGTCAATATTCTTAGAATTCATATATTTTAATTGCTAGGGATTATGCAACTAAATGGGTGGAGGCATGAACTTTTTGTACTAATACATTTGTTGTAACTACAAATTTTTAATATGAACACATATTCATTTACTTTGGATGCCCATGAACCATTGTCATTGACCAAGGTACTCACTTTATCAATGATGCCATTCAGTATTTTACTAATCATTTTATTGTGAGCTAGGCACGTTATTTCTATTGTTTATTATCCTTAGGGAAATGGACGAATCAAGTCCAAATTAATATTGTTTTTGGAACTTTGAATACCAAATTGGTCAATCAAACCAAAATGATTGGGATGAACACCTATCCATTGTTCTATTTTAATATAGAATATCATACAAGGTTGGAATTGGTCACACCCCTTTCCAACTTGTTTATGGATTACATGCATCCATTTTTATTAACTAAGTATTTGATACCATATTCTAAAGTAGGGTAAACATTTGATCCAACACTTGCTAGAATACTAACAAATTGTTTATTAGAATTAAAGAAATTATAAGAAAACAAGTTAGTAGCTTAAGATCTAGTAGCCACTAACCAATGGGATCGATCATTGTGGTCTCAAATCAATTGATTAAAACCTTAAAATATACCAATTTGGAGATTATGTTTTATGGTTCCATGGAGTTGTTAAAACATATCCTCTTAAATTTTAGAAGAGGTGGTATGGACCTTATTGGATCCAATATTTTTTACCCAATAACATAATATTATTGCTCACAATCAACAAGTTTAAACTTAATCAAGTGTTAATTAATAATATGTTAAAACCATAACAATTTATTAATGATATTATTCTCAAACTTGTTTTGGTAAAACCCAATGATTCAAAAATTAAAGAATTGGTTGAAAATGAGTGTATTGACCCAATATTTAATGAACCTACTAACAATACCATTCAAATTGACACACATATTAGTCTAAACATAGGTGTTTATTCAATAGAAGGTTGGAACCTTAAAAAACGAATTGTTGTCCATGTATTGTGTTTTTTTTCACCACAACTTTTAGCATGTCTTTTCATTATAACTTTTTTTTTTATAGTAAAGTCATTTCATTTTTGAAATGAAGTAATGAACAAAAGTGTGCTTGAAAGGTTGAAAAGATAGGCTAAAAATAAATAATAAGAAAAACAATTGAAAGAGAAGAGTTCATGTTAAAGCAATAGAAACAATTTACATTAAACCATTTGTTTATTGACTTCCATTAGAAGAATAAGTTGGTAGTATGGGAAAGAAGGAAATTTTAATGAGGAAGTTAAAAAAGTATTATGTCAAGGATGAGACCTTGGAAAGGAATTGGAAGTGGTGTTTTGCCATCTTTGACAACCTCTTCAACATGTTGCTTCAACTATCATAAAATAAATTTATTAAAAGGAAGAACCACGACTAATTGCTTTTCAAACTATTGAAGAAATGTAGCCACAACCACCATTCATTATGTAATTTGCACAAGGGGGCTTATTTGAAAAAAACACTCGAAAATAATTTTTTTTCAAATTACAAAACCACATTCCAAACCTTGTGTCAAATGTATGGGGTCCAACAATGCTATAAGGAGTCACACCCACCCCTTTAAACCATTGCTTTTTCGTTGTTTTAAAAAACAAAATCTTAAACTTTTTTTAATAAGTCTTTTAAAAAAAAACATTAAAAATCTTTAAAGTTTTTTTGATATTATTATGTTAAGGTTTATATTGAAAAAAATCCCAAAATATGTCATAAATGTTTTTTTCAAATTGTTCTTTTAATGTCAAAATTGTTTTTAAACTACGGTTACAAGTCCATAAATGTGTAAATTGCGTATTTTTTACTCATTAGATTGATTCCATTTAAAAAAAAATATGTACACAATGTATTCATAATAACATTTTATTAAAATAAAATAAAAATTATAATTTAAAATTCAAAAAATTAAGCAATGGTTACAATTGTTAATTGTGCATGTTAATAACACTACACCCTATGATGAGGCACAAAGGAAAAACTATGGTGGAATAGGGGATTTTGCCTCACAAAATACCAAGAAAACTTCAATTAGTTGAAGGGAAGGAAGTGGAACTTTTTTTGCATTGGATCAAGATGGGATTAAATGAATGGAAGTGGGTTGAGCGAGTTGGTTTGGACCAACTTTTTGATGTTCATTTAGAGGACTGATTCATTTATAATTTTCATAAGAATGTTACAAAGAAATGGAGAAAATTAAACTATTTTCTTTAAGAAAAAATACAGAAAATCTCATAAAATGCATTGGAGGTTTGGAGGGGCATTATTGATTGCAAGGCGAAAATGGGCAGTATGGGATTGATCTGTTGTTGGTGAAGCTTGGTGGAGGTGAAGCTATATGAGAAAACCTTTGTTGTGAAAAAAAAAGTTAAATTTTCAAGAACAGAATCCCTATGCTAATTTTTTTCAAAGTTTGTAGTTAATGAATAGTTAAAGCTTTGTATAGTTTGATGGAGGTTTGTAGTTTGGATGTAGCACAAACTTTTCATTGCGCTTGTGTTGCATTTTAGATAGAGTAAGTTTAGATTTGTAATTAAGGTTCAGTCCTTGGGAAGTGATGACATGTTCAAGGGAATTTGAGAGCGGTTTGATAGCTATGGGAATTTTGTGATATTGTTGGTGTCCTTAATTATGTGTTGTTGTGAATTGTGGGAAGGGGAGAGAGCATTTAGATAATTGGGAACTCCGAAGCAAGGATTGCACTAAGAAAGGTTTTGCATTGTTGAAATCGTTTGTCAAACCTATTATAGTTTTTATCTTTTGTCAATTTCCATCATGTTAGTTCATATTGTGAAATAGAGAGTATTGTGAATGTGTAACGATATTGTGTGCTGAGTGGGGGACTGTAATGAAGTTGTTGACTTGTAATTTGAAGACATTGTGTTCATGTCCTTGCTTGCATTTGAATTTTCTTGTTATTGTGTTGGGATTTTTCGGGTTATTGTTGGCAATGGGTTTCATGGTGTGTGGGAAGTGCCATCATAAGGCTAGTTGGCTCATGAAAATGAATTCGGAATGAATTGATCCCTAGGGTAATTTGGTTAGAGTAGGATGTTAGGTAGTTCATGCATAGTTGAATCAATGGTAAAGGTGGAGATGTAGAATTACTTGGATAGATAATGCATATTCATTTTGTGAAGATCACATTATAATTGTTGGTTCGTTTTGTGATTGTTTTTGGGACTATAGTTTTGATGCTCACTATTCTTTTTGTTACAATGACATCAATTATTAGGACGCATAAATAGGGGGCAACAATTTGACGAATGTGATGACTTGTAATAAATGTAAGGTTGTGGGTGATGCAAATGATGAGATGCAAGTCAAGAAGGGGAAAAAATTGATGCAACATTGCCAAAGGAGTTGATAATTGACGAAGATGCACATCGATAAAACAATGATGATGGAGGAAAAAAAGGTGTTATTTAGGTGACATAAATAAAAAATAGCGAAAAAAGAAAAGAAGGGAAAGAAAGAAAAGAAGGGAAGGAAGGAGGAGGGAGAAAGAAGAAAGACATAATAAGAAAGAGAAGAGAAATTTGAAGACCTAAAAAACCAAGCACAAAAAAAAAAAAAAAAACAAAGAA
>Ga0209611_10000759_pt1 | contig 50812 bp, 28 predicted proteins | sample S1TSphgellanicum_3_FD_187693 | JGI IMG/M metagenome (GOLD analysis project Ga0209611, IMG submission 187693) | Host-associated microbial communities from peat moss isolated from Minnesota, USA - S1T2_Fc - Sphagnum magellanicum MG (SPAdes) (version 2) | ecosystem: Host-associated > Plants > Peat... | reverse complement strand
AAAAAAAAGGGCCCAAAAAAAAAAAAAAGGGTCAAAGGTCAGCAGCCAAAAAAGGTTAACTGTGGTACAATGTTGGTAAACGTAAGGTCAAGAGCCGGATGAAAAAACGCAACCCATCCTATGGACAGAACGGCCAACTGGTGGTAGGTGCTGGTTCACTCTGTGGCCCTCCCTGACCGACTGACTGGCTGACGATGTGACGGACTGAGTGCAGCCACCTTCCGACTGGCACTGCCCATGTCTCCTCATGAGTCATGACCTTTCTTTTACTTTTTCTTTTTCTGATCCCCCAAACCACATCATTATACATACCTCTCTCTACTTGCAATTCCCAAGCTCATTCATTTCATCACTTTGCTCTCAAGTAACTCCCCATCCATTTGGAATCCCATCCTTTAATTATTTTCATTTATGGTAAAAGCTTTTATTTTGGTCCCAAATATTCATTAAGGTCATATATAAATATGAATCTATATTTCACTATAAATATGTATTCATATATATTCCCAAACCCCCCCCCCCACCGTCCCCCAAACATCATACCTCTCTACTTGCAATTCGCAGCCTATATACTTCAAGTACGGATCGGTTTGAAATACCATCTTTCATTATTTTCATTTATAGTGAAAACTTAATTTTTGGTCTCAAATATTCATTTGATGTCATATATAAATTTGGGGGGGATATTGGCCATGCATGAAAATCTAGTTAAACCAGACCACACCGAATGATCTCTCTACTTGTGAAATTCCAGCCTAATATTTTATTTAATCATAAATTGCTCTCAAGTTGGATCCATAATTTGGATCCATGTTTAATTATTCCCTTTATTCAAAAACTTATTTTGGTCTCAAATTGTATGAAGGGAGCATATATATTTGGGGGATCTAATGAAAGGGTGAAACCAGTGAAAGCAGACCATGATAACCTTGAAAAGGATTTAAACTTTGGCACCCCAGACTCCTTATTTCAGGTTTTCACCTAGTTGAATTTCTTTCTTTTCTGAAACAAAAATTTGATCATCACATGCATTGCTAGGGTCTAGATAATTGTAACACCTTGGTCCAAGTAGCAATTGGATTTCAATTTTAAATTTTTATTAAAAAAATAAATTTTTTTTGATAATAAAGATGGTGATCAAAATTCAATTGCCACATCTAGACAATCTGGATTATCACACGAACTTAGTTTTTGGGATTCAACTTTGATGATTATGAGGGTAAGAACATAGGTCCATTGTACTCTAGTAAACTTTGTCTAAATTAGGTCTATCCACACTAATAAGAGCTAGGACAAGTGTAATTAATGTTTGATTTTTCATGTTTTAAAATGGTAATTTAGGTTTGACCTTTTGAAATTTTTTGATTTATTCATACAACTATATTCATAATATATGATGAGAAAATGTGAATAAATTTGAAATTAATATAATGAATAAAAATTTTGCAAAACATTTTTTAAGCATTGTAACCAATGCCATCAAGCAATTTTTTTTTAAAAAAAAACTTCAAAATATTTGAAAATGATTTTTAAAAATTATAATAATAATAAAATATTTTTTAATATTAAAATATTTTTAAAAATAATTTAAAAAATTTGTTCAAAATATTCTAAGAATATTTCAAAATAAGTAGTAACAAAGAGTGGTGGCGATGACTCCAATTAGTGTGACGCACCTATCACAAAATTTTAATGGTTGGGATTCTTTTGTTTTGCAATTAAATTTCAATTACCATATAGATTTGGATCGAAGTCCACCCAATCGACCCATTCCTCAAAATTATGTGGTGCCTAAATCTTGGTTGTCATTGGGGTAATTAAGAAATTATTAGGTTAACATAGGTTGACGTCGTGTTCAACTTAAATCAACATGACATTAGGTTGCATCATTGTCAAAATTGACATGGTTGGTCTGACTTGACACAGTTGACATGAACCAAAATTGTCTGTGTGGATAGGAGCCAATGATGATCCATCACCTACACTAATACCTTCACCTTCTAAAATCAAGCCTCTTAATGACTCTAGCATAATATTTTTGAACTAGCCTTTAGGACATCCTAACTTAATCTTTGAATTGGGATTTATTATGTTTAGTTCAACAACCCAAAAAAATTCAAGTTTTTACCAATATTATTTGTCTATATGGTTTTCAAAATACCAATTGGGTAATTATTAAATGTATTTCAAAAATTATATATACCTCTCATGTGTAAATGTATAATTTTCAACTACATTTTTGTATATATGAATATAAATGTATAAATTTGGACATGTAATTGCAAGCACGAAATTGTGTAAATTCATTCCATTCTTCATAAAATAAGTTAAATCTTGTGTAAAACACACAAAACACATACACTTACACAAACTTGCAAATTTGGATTGTTTATGAAAAGTTAATAAAACTTCTATCAATTGAAATTTTCAATTGATGTTTATTTTTACACCTATGGATGAAGAGGCTTGGGTGCCCCTAAATGTAGGATCATTTAAAGGCAAGGAGATATGAAAAAGTTCTTCATTTGAAAAATTGAGGTTGCTTTTTCTTATTTGGTGATGGGCCTAAAACTTTCAAATTCAAATACACCTTTTCTGGCTTGTCATAGCCTTATGCATAAAACCAAAACATCAATCATGGAATTTTGCTCTCATATCCATTGCTATAAAATACATCACTTGTAAACCAAAATCTTTTGTACATTTTGTGAAGAAAGATCACACAAAAAGAAAATGTAATTTGCATATGTGTAAAAGTTATTGTGCTCATCTTTTCACAAAGAATTAAAGGCTATAACAAAATGGGGGTCTTACACCTCCCATTGTTATTGATGATTGTGGATTTCTAATAACAAAGCAAGATCATGATGAAAGTGTGTCCAAGGTGACAAGGAGTGGAGTTGACCTAAAATGTGTTGGTGATTAATTTACTTGCAACAACACTAGGTGTTACGAGTCTTAGGATGGGCACAATGCCATCACATACACTTGCAAAAAATGTAGATGTAGAGTAGCATAATGATAGATCTCATTTTAAACCTTGAACCCTATTGTGGAAGATTAGGCTGAAATGAATTGCAAGACAACCACAAAGAAATGGAATGAAAAATGACAAAGACCTTATAAAGAGTAAGGAGTTCATGTAAAATAGGTTGTTGTTGGAGCTTGCAACAATGCAAAGAATTGCAAAATCACATGTTGTACCCACAAATGACTTAAACAAAAAGAACATGGGGAAGCTTACAAGACCACAATGAAAAATATCAATCCTCCATACCTAACTAGTAAGCTTTATTCCCTCCTATCTTTTTTCCTCATCAAGATTCCATTTGCCCCTTTTTTTTCTTTGTTGAACCAATTCCACTTTTACAATTGTCATCTTGAATTTTTGATTTGAGACATTAAGACAAAAAGAGGAAATGAAATATATACATGTAGAGGGTATTATGTATTGTGTTCATTTTTCCCACAAAAATTAGGGTTTTTAAAAAAATGAAAATATTGCACCTTAAATTACACTTACATGGCAAAAAAAAAAAACATGACATTATGTAAATGTAAAGTCTAGTATATGATTCTACAAAATATAAATGTAACTGTAAATCATTTACATTAAGTATAGGATTTTACACATTGACATGTTAAACTACTATTTACACTTACTCATACAACACAACATTGCACAACATTGATTTTTTCCATGGTACCAATTTAGGTGTTGGTTCCACCAAGGCATATATATATATATATATATATATATCCTCCAACACGAGGACCGTATTCTATTTTCAGTTTAGGTAAGGATGTATGCTAGGGTTGGGACGATATAATGCCAAACACCCAATATATCTAAGTGTTCTGTATGTAAGATATTAACATGCATGTTTGGCTTGGACAATTTGGTTTCACTTTTCCAAGCATCATATTCATATTCACTTGACACCTGTGATTATTGAGATCTAGTATATGAGTACCTATGTCTCATACTTGTGATCAACTTACCTCTATTAGGCCCTACCCTCACAGGGGACATGGATTATGGCATTAGGGTTGTCTTGTGAAGGTTTTGCCTTAAAATGGCCAATTTCATATTGGTCAACATCCTTAAAGATGTATTTATACTATGGAGCTTTTAAAGTGAAATGTTCAATTTCACACTAGGCCATGTGGTTGAGGTTTAGGTTAGGGTTAGGGGTTTTTTTCTTTAGGTTTTGAGGTGTTGTGGGATGGCAGCAGACTTTGCCTGGTGAGTTGTGAAGTGGGATTTGCTTGTGTGTGTTTTTGCTATTGGTGTTTGGTGTTTTGCAAAGAAGGATTTTTCTTTGTGTGTGTAGTGGAGAGAGACAAAGGCGAATGGGTTGTTGCATGGCGATCTTCTTGATTCTTGAAGCTGAATCTTTTGGTGTTGCAGAGTTGCGAGTTGTACTCAGCTCAGCGGTGAAGTCTGCTTCAGGGTGAACCCTTTTCTTTATGTTGTGTATTTGAGGGAGATGGTGAGACAGAAAGAGAAAATATGTTGGTCTTTTCTGTTTGGTATCAAAAGTTTATTTACAAGCATAGATCACAGCAACAGACACACCTTATGCCCTACTTAGTAGTGCATAAGGTGCCTTCTATTTGAGGCCCAGGCACTACTATAAATAAGGTCCCCTCCAAATACACTAGGAAATTTCTAAGAGTGCTTTCGGACTAAAGGAGGATATCAATCTAAAATAATGCAAAATATAATGTCTTCAATAGTCTTCTTGCTTCCCTCAATAGGGTCGACAGACGACCATCATTTACAACCTGGTAAATTCCTGACCTAATTTTTCAGGTATATTTGGAGGCTACCTTGTAATATATAAATAAGGAAGACATTAAACTGGCCAAGGGTCTTAAACGCAACCAGTACCAAAAGTACTGCTGTGATTTTTTCCCCTCATCTGCCCTTTGCCCCATCATTTGTCTAGACATGTTTTGGGTCAATGTATATATTTACTTCCAATACCTCAGATCTATACGTGATTGTAAATGAAGTCATTAAAACTCAAGGCTTCTATTTAGAATTTCTTATATTTCACATGTGTTCTTTGCATATCAAGTTGACTCATCAATAGCATTCTTATTTTTTATTGATGAAATTTCACCAAAATGTGAAAAAAATTGGGGCCATGTTCCCTCCAAATGCATTTTTTCTGAATTTTTTTTTAAAAATTGCCAAAAAAACAAGGTTTTTGAACTGGATTTGCCAAATTTAGAATGCATGCTCCCACACGTCGCCAAATAGCAGCAGGATCACCCAAAAAATTGTTTACTGTCCTACCTGTCTTGTAGCTAAATCTGGCTATATCCTCCTGTCAATGGTTGCTAATGTGGCTAAACAACAAAACTGAAAAATAAATAAATAAAATGCTCACTAATACTTCATTTTGATGTTTTAGGGTAGGGCAAGTCGATATAACCTACAATGAAGCCTTGCCCTTATTAAACTCTTACTTATGTTCTAAACTCTTGAGGGAGTTTTGAATTTAAAGCTTTGATACTCATATGTCTTAACACAGTTGTTATGACCCATTGTTTACCCACCTTTGCATTAAGGTATTAAAATTTTGAAATTTCAGTTTGGTAAGGTTATGGTTAATAACACAAAGCCATAGTTGTTCTTAAAATGACCAATTCTAATTATGTATCCAATTATGACCAGAATTATGAGAAGTCAATTAATTAGACTTGGGTAAATCACTAATCTGCACCATGCATTAGATTGAACCTTTCCTCTTTGAATAAATTAAAGTATGCATAATACATTTTGATTTTTGGAATTTCAAGAAGCCAAGACTTTTGTCAAATAAAATTGAGCCCAAGTCTTAGTCTCTTTTAGTTCCCTAAAAAGGAATTATGGACTTGTGACTTATAATATTTTGATTGGGATTTCTTTGGATTAAAATGTAAATAAATGTAAATTCCATGTACATCCTCCATGGGACTTGAACATCCATTACTCATTTTATGCATGAATTGATGTAAAATTTTCAAAATTCTAGATAAGTTCAATACATGGGCTACCATGGACTTGAGTAGGTACACAAATACAACACCACCACAACATTTCTTTCAAACAAACTCATAACACATTATTGTTAATACGTAGCATGAAATGATTTTGTTTCATTGTATCACATGGCCTTTCTTCAACAAAAAAAGAACCGTGTTTGGGGATATAACTTATTCCACCCTGGGTGACCAAGTAGTTCTAACTTGTAACTGCACTTAATGACAACAAAGGAATAATCACAATATTTACAAGATCCCTCACACGTCCATCAAACAAATCATGGCTAAAACAACATCATGAAATAGTTAACCATAGGATAACATTTTAATTCCCATCTGATAAGACTCTGCAAATCTTAAACTAAACAAATACCAAAGTACCTTGGCCAGTGGAACACATGTTTGTTGAAAAATTATTTAATTTTGAGGATTCCATTTCAAGAAAAGATATACTCCCAAATATTTCATCAGATTTTTTATTGTCCTTCAGAAAAGAACATTTCTATATTAAAAAATATGGAAATTTGTGGGGGGTTTGAAGTCGTACGATTGAATAAATGATTGAAATTTTCAAGCCATCTATTCAATATGTCTAAGTTGTTATCATCCTGAAGTGATCTTGGTCTAGATATTTAATAAAAATATTTTAAATATAATATATTTATTATAATAAATTTATAATTGATATGATTCTTTCAATTGATTGCAATCTAATCTTGAGCTAATTTCAACTCAATTTCATCTACATTTACACAAAATTTTCATGTCATTTATTCGATTTGTTTTGGCCACATCCAACTCAAACATCCATCCTAGTTGATCCTTGGTTCAAATGTAGTCTTTTGACCAAATTTTAGATGAGGATTTTAATGATGCTAACTCTTAAGGCTAGGTTAATCCCATATTCACATTTTTCATGCAATTTCATCCATAGCCCTCCCCACATATGTGGGTTTGAAATTTTCAATTGGTTAAATTTCATAATGGTTATAATGTTTCAAAATCTTAACACTCAAGTGCTTTGATTTCAAAAATGCAACTTAATTTGTAAACAAATATGAAATTTGTCATTTCCACAAGCTCCCATTGAAGTTATAAAATATACTATGGAAGGAATAGCTCTATGTAAAGGTTCAAATCATGATGAGTTTATGTGATTCTTTGATGAATTGTGGTTTTAATTTCAACTTGGACTACACAATCTTTCTTTTGTTTACTCATTGTAATTTTCATTTGACCAAGGCATTTCCATGAAGCACTTAAGTTTGTCAAAGCTCTTGTTATTTGAATCAAATTGTAAAAAATTAAAATGTTCTCTGTTTTTAACAACTTTAAAATTATCATTTGAACTGCAGAATCATCATTACTATCATTTGACTAGCTAGGCATGTCATCTAGTGTTAGAGCTTTCAACAAGAGCTTTCATATGGAAGGACTTCATGTTCCAAATTGATGGCCAAATTCTACATTCAAATCACATAACAATATCACATGGTTTCCACACTAGTAGCACTGCAGTTAAATTGATTATAATGTCAAGGTTATTAGTTTCAAATGATTAATTATGTTTATTCTTATTATCATGAAAACTATGTATAAATGTTATGACTACCAAAATAGTTTATATAGTCAATCTAACATAATGTTGTACATATGGTGGATGTGGTACCTATGTGGATTTCTAAAGCTTGACAATTGTGATCAAGAAATTAGTCTTTCCAACTATGACATGGACTTTCATATGAAATTGTTTCCATATGTGATTACAATGCTACTTATTTATATGCAATAAAATGAAAAAAATTGAATGCAACAATTCTTGAAATTAATTAATTAAAAAAATTTAATATGATGTTTTTCATATGTTCTTAAATTTTCATATATTTATAAATGTAATTGTAGGGTTGATTTATAATTATATATTTCACATACGAAATTAATTCATCATGTAATTACATAATTTCATTAATATAATAGAATATATTTATTCTATTTACTAAAAACTAATTTCATTAAATTTGAAATTGAAACTAAAAACTAAACTAAGACATGTGAATTTTAAAAGACAATTGAAATGATTAAATGATTAAAGACATGTTTGAAAGTCATTTTATTGTGATATTTTAAATTTAAGTTTTCAAAAAGTAGACTATAATTGGATTTATGGCCCAAATAAAAACATTAAAACAATGTAATCTTTTGATTTTTTCATTAAATTTTTTTGATTAAATGATGAAAATTTAAAAATTATATGCAAGTAAAAAAATAATGTTTGAATTTATAACCGAAATCAAAATTTAAAATCTTACATTCACTACCCAAAAAAATGGATCTAGAATCACATCTATGACTTTGTAGTCATATAGTCTACACAACTCCATATTGAAATCAAACTCCTCACTTTAAACCCTAGTATATACAACTATGATGACATCACAAGAATATAGTTGTATATGCGAAAAAAAAAAACAACTATAATCTTGTCATGTCATTGTGATCATAGATGCCATGGTCAAAGTGATGAGTTTGATCTAACCATATTCATGTATGATGTACAAGTCACAATTGTCCATTTTGATCACATAATTATGCACTAGTAGAAAACCCCCCTTTTTCAACTAGCCACTTTCAACTACATGTCATTTTCAACTACAGTTTCAACTATAGATTTTTAAATATTAAAAAAAAAAATTGGGGCTCCCAAGTAAGTTGAATCGTCTACTCTTTTGGTGGATAGTTGAAAGTAAATTTCAACTATGTGGTCTACAATTGAATTATAGTCAAAATGTTGATTAACTAAATTATTTAATAAAATTAGTTGGATCAACACATTTATTTGTGTGTCAAACGTGTTTTCAATGCATGATATTCGTGCATAAAATGTATGAACCTATGAACAAACAAATTTCACACAATTTTCATTATTAATTTGTCACATGCTAAATTTTTTATTAAAGGTTTTTTTTTAATTTCCAATTTACATGTGGCCCATGTTCACGCATGTGCGCCCATGTGTGAACTATGAGTGAACTAAGACTCAACTAAGAATGAACAAAAGTTAACTAGGAATGAACTTAGATTTAATTAAAAGTGAATTGAAAGTTAATTAAAAATTAACTGTAAGTGAACTATGAATTAACTAAAAGTGAACTAAGACTTAACTTAAAGTGAACTAAGAGTTAATTGGAAGTGAACTAGAAGTGAATTTAAGTTTAACTAAGTAAGAGTGAATTGAAATTAAATTAAAAGTTAAGTATAAATTCATTACAAGTTATGAATGAATTCCATTGTGTTAGCATTCGTAATAATGGCCCATGAAATTTGTGATGAAAGGTTACATAGGCGCTCCTAAATTAACCACCTAAAGAGCTAGGGGTCTACTTAAAGGTTGCTTATGTTATTTAAAGGTTACTAAGGGGATACCTAGGTTACCTAGCGTAATTAAAGGTTTATCTAAATATTATTTAATTACCTAAGGGTTACATAAAGGTTGTTAGGCTATCAAGGGTACTAAATGGTTGCCTAAAATACCTACATTATGAAAAAATGGGGTGATTTGTAACTAGCTTTGTAATTGGGTTTTTGAGTTGCAATGACCATTTGCAATTCATTGCAACTTAGCATATTTTTACAAATGTGAGTGTTATTGAAAAATTGCATGAATTGTAATGGACGAGTTCAATGTATGTGAAACCATATACATATGTAATTTATGTAATTCAATTACAATTATGTAGGAACAATTGTTGTGTAATTTTAATTCAATTAGTTTGTAAATACAATGGTAATGTCACACTAACATCATTTTTCATCAATCCATCAAATTTTGACATGTGGCACAATTAAAAATTGCCATGTGGCATATTAATTAAAATTTATAAAATAAAATATTATTTAAATAGTTAAGTATGTCAATACATAGGTAGGTAGGTAGGTAAAACTAAATAGGTAGGACATACCTACATACCTAGGCTACATACCTACTTACCTATACTACCTAACTATTTACCTACCTAAGTTAGTACATTAAAAAAAATTAGTTACTTAAGTAGGCAAGTATATAAAAAGGTAGAAAGGTAGGTAAGAAAATAGAAGTTTAAGTGAGTTAAAAAATAATCATGTAGATATCTTTATTCTATTTTTTGTTTTGTCTTTAAGGTTAATTTTTTTGAATTCATTTCAAATTGACACATGTATTTTAATGTGTGTACAAAAAAAAATTAAATATAAATTGTGAAATGATATTCAAGGACAAAATTTATGGGTTAAATCTTATAATTGCAAATTGGGTTACAATTATAAATTCTTCCCCCCACATCCTTTGTGTTTATTTTTATTTTTGTAAATTGTACAACTAAGTAAAAAATTATTTGATAAATAAATCTGTGGATTAATTATTTGAAATAATCATTGAATTATTTTTTGAATCAATTAATCTAATTTAAATTTAGTTATCAGATAATTAATTATTTGAATTTATTATATGAGCTAATCATCTGAATTCATATAATTAACTAGTTAGTGAATTTAGATAGTTTTTTTTTACATGATTAATTCTGATTAAATATTAAATATGAAATAGTTAAACAAATTATTGAAAAAATAATTCATTTTTAAACATTAAGGATTAAATATGAAAATTTTAAGTTACTAACTATTTAATGGTTGACAATTAGTTGCAAGTGTCATATTTAATGGGCGGTTGAAATGCATACACATAACATGATTGTATGTGTTGATGTCATCCATTAGTTGCAACGTAGTTTATTGATTGGGTGTTACATTTACACCAATCGTAATCTAGTTCCCACATACAATTAAAGTGAATTTGTCAAAAAGTCAAACATGATTGATTATATCTATATGTATAATGTGTACATTACAACATATATGTGTTTCATTTGCAACTAAATTATAATTATAGTATAACTCCTTGATTTTTTAATGTGCCATTTAATTTATTAATTGTTTGTATTTCCATGCTCTAATTGTAGTGTAGTTGTATATTAGTTGTTTTGAAACTTTAGTTGTAAGGTAATGTGGTTTTGGCAAACCTGATTTCTCATAGTGTTAAGGGCTTAATTTGGGATAATTTAAAGGTTATTTAAACTACATAACTACCTAAGGGCTGCCTAAACTAAAAAAAACACCTAGGGCCTATAGAAGGGCTACACCTAGGGGTTGCTAACGTAATTAAGGACTACCAAGGGCTACCTAAGTTATTTAGGGGTGTATTTAGAATCTATTTAAGTTATTTAAGGGTTGCATAGGTTATTTAGATTATTGAGGGGCTATTTAAAAGATGTATAAATTAAATAAAGTACCTAGGGGTTGCCTAAATTAATTAAAATACTTATGGGTTTATAACCTAAAGGGTTGCATAAGTTAACTAGGTTACTTAAGGGTTTTGTAAAGGTACCCAAATTGTACCTAAGGGTCTATGTATCGCTTGTTTAGGTTATATGGGGTGTTTAAAAGCTACATAAAGTTTGTTTAAGGTACATAGGGGTGTACATAGGGGCTACTTAAACTACCTTGGGTATTTAAGGGTTGTTTAGTTTAGGCTACATAAGTTAACATGACATGTCACATGTAGTGGTTTGCCATTAGCACATGTACATTAATAATTATGATATATAGTCATAATTTAGGTTGAACAAAACACCACATGTTGTTTAATCACTTGTGAACCACATTACTAGTCACAAAAAACTAAGTTTCCATCTACATTGTTGGACATCACCAATTTTGTGAATGATGAAGACATTTCAAATTTTCATTTTCCTCCAAATTAGTAGTAATCACAAATTATAGTTGCACTTACAACATAAAACCATTTTGTAATTGAATATGTGACTATAAATCATTTTGACCAAGTGTCACAAAGGACAGTCCAAACAATAATTGTAAAAATGGTTGATTTTGACATAAGTTGCAACCACATGGGTTGGTATGGACAAGATTCCTTGTAGTGTTTGTTTTTAACCTTGAATGTTGAACTAGGTGATTAAGTGAAACCATTAAACACAACATGGTTTTCCCACTTTCTATTAACCGAATATGATGATGATAAATGGATGCAAAAATTTTGAATGACAAAATAATCTTTACTTTATACTACAAAAGCACCCAAACCTACCATTCAAAAACAAAACATGAGGTACTAAAATGTTATTTTAGTTGAAATTAGAATCTCATGTATTGTTTAGTGTAAGCAATTACAAGAATTTATTTTATAATGTGCAATGATCTTTTTGCCATTGAAATATTGACCATGTTTCTTGTTGTTTGAATGGTTGTAAGAGTTGTCAATATTGTATTTCAAGATAAGATTGTAGGAACAAATGTGGAGAAATACATGAATGAGTTTAAATCTTAGTGCAATTTATTAAACATTCATGCTTGCATAAATGACACACACATTGAAACCCTAAACCGCATTGTGTTTTTTTTTAAAATTATTATTATCATAAAAGTGGTGGATTTAATTTTTTTGCATAACAAGTAGTTGATCATCAAAAGAGATTCATAGTTTGTCATTAACATGCTAGGGAGTGTGAATGATTCATGCATTTTGCAATTATTAAGTTTATGTAAAAAATCCTAGCTCCATGGATCATTTATTGTTGATAAAAATCAACACAAAAAATACCTCCCTATCTCCTTGGAAACAAATGGTATCCATGCATATCTTGGCTTATGATGTCATTTAAAGGACGAAATCATACAATTATTGAGTTTTTATAAAATAGAAAGCTCAAGAGAAGACATTCTTTAGTTGAAAATGCCTTCTAACATAAAGTCAAGCAAACATTTCAAGAGTTGTTCATAAAAGTTGAACTTGACATAACTAGAATACCTAATGTTTTCATATGTTGTTTATTACATAACCTTCTTCAATACCATCAAGCAAAGTTTGACATCCAAAAGTTGCTAACAATCATTGAGTAGAAAAATCAAAAGTTGCTAAGAACACATGTAAAAAATCAATAGAAAATATGACCAAGAATACAAACAATAATTCAAAAACTTCATGTAGAACTACAAGGATCTAAATGCCCTAGGATTGAATTTTGAAATGAATTGGCAAATTACCTTAGTCATCATTGAAATCTTGTATGGATGATTTGTACAAAATCAAATCACTCTTGGTTTTTAATCTATAATAAATATTTTTTCCCATTTGCTCATTACAGATTTAAAGTTGTTATATCGGGGGCCTATTTGATCAATACTTGTAACATGTTCATCATGTTTGGCTTTCATTAAAAACATGACTTTTCCTAGGCCCCAATTTGGTTGTTGGGGCAAATCATAGCACCATTGTTCAAATTTGCCAAATGACTCTTTCCTTTTCCTCTACCTTTTGGTAGAGTAGTAATTTTTGTTAGTTGATAACATTAGTGGATGCAAATAAAACAATTATTTCAAGTTCTAGAAATAAAAGAAAATCAATATACAAAATACATACAAATATTTGAAATTTTTCTTGAATATTTTATATGGACAAAGTAGTTGCATGTTTCAAATATCATGTGTACTTGGATTTTGTTGTTCAATGTTCTCATTATATGGTTCAACATCATCAAACATGTTCTCCCAAGCTCAATTGAGTTCTTTGTAAGAATCCATGGAAATGCACATACAAAAAAAACAACACTTGGAAAAAAATGACAAGTGCAAGAAGTGGGTGGCAACAAGTGAAAGAGGGCAATAAAGTTAGCCTTGAAGTATTGGATTGATTTTCATGCTTGTAAGTTCACGTCAATGCCTAGTAAGGGACCAAAACATATAAAGGGAAAAATGTGACATGTTTTACAACCATTAAAACTCTCATCACAATTGATGGTAACATGATCCTATGTTTTCATGGTAGAAAATGTTTTAAAATGTCATATTTATCATACATCTCAACTAATTGTGTTTACTATTAGTAAAATTGACATGAATGTCATGTTGGCATCACCTTAACATTGAAGGTAAAGACAATGTCATAGAGATGTTGTAAAAAAAATGACTTACATAGTTTGAAATGTACTCTCCCAGCTATCAAAATAACTTCCATCAAATGGAAGCTCCCTACCAACCTATCCCTCCTCACTATCACTATCACACTTTATGTATAAAAGAATCTATTGATAGACCCTTCTGAATTTTTGACCCCCCCTTTGCGGATAGGAACTTTTCCTATACATATTGACTTCAATAAATGTTAGATTTGAATTCAGGGATGTTGATTTAGTCCAAGTGTGGAATGTGTAATATTTAGAAATAATTTAAATTGATTTAGTGTGTGTCGTTGGTTTTTAGGGCTTCCTCACATGGATTTGTTGCGGGGTTCTTGATCCCTTTGCTAAAATTTTGACTAATTATTTAGATAATTATTTTCTGATTATTCCATATTTAATCATTCTAAAATAGTTTTGAGATTTTTCAATAATTTGATCTAACTACTTAATTGAAAATGATGGTTAAAAGTTAATGACTATTAATTAGTACATATTTAATTAGCCAATGAATAGAAAATTAAATTTCTTCACAAATTAAATTGTCTAGTTAATATTAATGATTAATTAAAACTGATTTAATATCTACAAATTAATTTAATAAGCTAGTAATTTGATCATTTATAGTTAATATTTAGGAATTAACAATTAGTTAATAATTTATTTTGTAAAAATAGTCAATTTAAAACCTAATTATTTGTTATTTTATTAGTTGATCATTGGAATTTTAAAAGGTTTATTTTTAGAAGTAAAAATAACAGTTTTATTTAAATAATTTAATAAATAGAAAATTATGATATTTTATAAGTAATTGCCAAATACATTTTTAAAAAATTAATGAATAATTTGTGAATTGATTAATTAATTAAAAATACTAAGTATTTATTAAATACCTAGTACCTACCTAGCTATTCACATGTTTAATAATTAAATATTTAATTAATGTATATGTAAAGTACTAAATAGCTAGGTTTTTAGTAGGTAGTAGGTAGCTACTAATTAGGTGGGTAACCACTAAAGTTAACATTTAGTTAATTACTAAATACCTACCTACTAGTTATTAACTAACAAGAAAAGTACCTAACTAAGTAGTTAGTACCTACCTCTAAGTACCTACTAGCTATTACTTAATATGTATTTTTTAATTATTACTAACTATTAAGTTTATAAATTACCCTAGGTGCGTACCTTAGGTGCCACTTTAAACATTTAATTACCTTAAATGGTTAGCCTTAGTTTAGCCAAACCTAGGCACCATGTATGCTAAATTAATTAAAAGGCTAAATACTAATTATTCCCCTAAGTTATGATCATATAATAATAATAATAATAATTATTATTATAAAACTGTAATTAACCTAATTTAGAACTAATTACAATAGTATTTGAGAATTAAAATTATTACCTAGGTCCATTAGTTATTATAAACTACTAATAAGGTTAAATATTAATAATCATATACCCACCTACTTACTAGATACCTACCTACTATGTACTTATAGGTAGCATATTAGGTATTTTCTAAATACTTAATACTTACCTAGCTACTTAGTTAGTAGTTTTGTATAAACTAAGTATTTAGTTGATTGGTATTTAGAATACAAGGTAGCCAAGCACTTAGTTAGTAAGTAACTAGGGTTTATAGTTAAAGTTTAGTTTAGTTAACTAGTAGCTACCTACCTACTAATTACTAGCTAGCTAGGTAGTTAGTACCGACCTTTAGGTACCTACTAACTATTACCTAATAGGTACTTACCTAATACATACTAGGTACCCACATAATAGGCAATTTTTAATTATTACTAGTGAAATTAAAAGTTTCCTATGTTAAGTATTAAATAGGTGTTAGGTGGTCTAAGCTTAAGTGCCACCGTATTTAACTTTAAGCCCAGCTTAGGTGCCACATACATTATGTTAGTTAGTAGGCTAGTAGTTATTAAACACCTAGGTTACTTTTGTTAGGTTTTAGATTGGTACTAAATGGTCAAGGCTTAGATGCCACCTTGTTTAACTTTAGCCCAACCTAAGTGCCACATATGCTTCATCAATTAGTAGGTTAGGTTAAATGATAAGTTTAGTAAGTTAGGTTAATTGTTAGTAGATTAGGCTAGGTAAGTACTTAGGTACTAGTTAAATAAGTAGGTTGCTAGGTTTTAGTAGGTCATTGTGATTAATGTGCAATTGGGTTACAACTAGTTAAGTTGTAAATTGGTTACAGTTAGGGTAGAATTGCCCATCACTAATCAGTGGCATTTACCAAACACTTATTCATATCTTTTTCATCTTTTCTTCATTTTGAGTGATTTAACACTTTATGGGATCACTAAATTAAGCTCTACAATTCACCTTTGAATTGCATAGACAAAGGAATAATGAAGAAAGAGCTTGGAAAAAAATAATAAAAAACACAAGCTTTCTTTTTTGAACCCCCCTATTTTGGGGAGCCATAACTTTCTCATTTTTTATTCGTTTTGTGCCTCAAATGCACCAAGAGGAGGGTTTTGATTTCTATTTGGATGCCATAAACAAATAAGATCGTCCTTGGATTTTGTTGAGTTTGGATTCACTAAATATTATTCACTAGTTGTTCTACCCTAACATACAACTAAAATGTTTATCCCATATTGTTTGCTTTCCATGACAAGTTTTTAAAGTATAAAAAAAGTTGAATTAGAAGTGTTGGGAACTCACAAAAACTTTATATTGTTTAGTAACCATTTGGGATGAATTAATCATAGAAGCTTGACCTTAAAGGCTAAACTTAAAATGAAAAAACAAATTATTAATTGAGTGGGAGTTGGCTTAGGTCTAGGCTTAACTTAATTTTGAATCTAATTAGATTTGGATCTAGCTTAAGTTTAGCCCTATCCTAGGTGATATGTAGCCCTATGTGGGCCATGTGCCAACAAACTACTTGTTAGACATTAGGGCCATGTTTCAACAAATTATTGGTTAGATTTCAGGGCCATGTGTGAACAAACTATTGGATAGACTTTTTACCTAACATAGTTGTAACATAATCAAAAAATAATTGAAAACATAGTCAAAATATAGTTGAAATTTCAATTCAAATTTTGATGATGTCATGATTTGTCAGCAGATGAAATTAATTTAGTGAGAAGTCATAGTCGAAAACAACTTTCAACTATAATGGTGGAATCATTTCCAACCAAAATGGTCAAAAGTGGCTATTGTTGTGATCTCGACACATGGTCGTCACTTTCGACTATAGTTTCATTTTCGACTTGTACTTTTTGATTGTTGTGGTCAGTAATTGAAAAAAATAAATTGTAATTAAGAAGGTCATTTTCAACCATAATTGTAAGTTAGAAACGTAATTGAAAAAAGAAGGGTTTTCTATTAGTGGTAGGTTAATGCCATTAGAAGGAATTAATCTTTTACTTCCTTGGTCACCAAACCAAATCCTTAAGCATCTAACCATCATTTTAACTAGTGATAAATTAACATATTAATTACATTAGTTCAAATATATTTATATAAATAATATTTCAATCTAATATATATTTTTAATTACTCAATGAAATCAATAACATATTTTAATCACATGTCTTAAGTCATGGATGTTGAGTTTTGGAATAGTGATTTGAATTTTGGAAGTAAATATTTAGAATTAATGGTATTTTTTCTATTTTTTGAACTCAAAATTCATTAAAAAATTCAATGAGATTGAAAATTGAATTAAATTATTATATACTGAATTATAGATGTGCAAACATTTTGTTTATGAATACGTAATTATGTTATTGTGTTATAGTGCACAAAACTTGACATATATGTGTGTTTTTAAATTTTTTTTATGACAATTTTTGTCACCATGTGAAGTGGTGGTCGAATGTTTAAAGCATTGTATTGTGGCCAAGGAGGTGAAGGTTTAATTCTCACTTTGGACATCTTATAGTTGTAATCTATAGACAACTAAAAACATTCATGGTGATGTGGTGAGAAATAATTCTACAAAGAAAAATAAATACACATACATCAATCATTAGTTTGGCAAATCCATTACCAATCTAGTAGAATTTGTTTTTTGGGCATCAAACAAATGAAGCAATGGTGTTTTGATGACTTGTCCATAGTCTAATATGAAGACTGGCAATTCCTTTCAAGTTTATAACATATATAACTATTTGTTTTGATTAGAGGTAAAAGTGTTCAATATGACTAAATTTTTAATTGAAAAAAAATAATGTAAAAACCATGATTTTTAGGTTTGCCATTAACTTTCAATGAGCCTACCATAAAAAGGCTAACTTGATAGGCAATGAATAAATTAAATGACCTAGCCTTCATAAATTAAACCTTGTAATAGGTTCAACCTAGAAAGCTTGAACATTTTAAGATGTGATTTTGAAGACTAAAGCTTGTGCTTATATACTTTTCAAAATGAGATTAATGACCAAACAATATGGGATATATTTTTTCAAGGAACAACTTGATCACATTAAAGTTTTAAGTTTGTTAAACCTACCACCAAACACTTAAGAATAAGGTTTACAACTTTTCATACATTGCTCTATTGCATCTAAACTTCAAAAAGACTTTACAATTTTCCACTTGGCGCATCCAATGGTACAAAATATGTTGAGATCAATGAAGAAATGAACAAGTTATGCCTATGAAAGTGAAAAGGCTAATTTGCAAAAACTAAACATAATAATTTAGTTTGTGTTTTTGAGTTTAAACTTTTTGTATGTTGCTCCATTGCTTCTAACATTCCAACAAACTTTGTAGTTCTTTTCTTGGTGCATCCAATGGTACAAAAAATTGTTGAAATCGATGAAAAATTAAACAAGTTATGCCCTTTGAAAGTGAAGAGGGTGATTTGCAAAAATTGAACATAACAATTCAGTTTGTGTTTTTGAGTTTAAACTTTTAATACATTGTTCCATTAGCTTCAACATTCCAAAAAAACATTTAATTATCCTCTTGGCACATCCAATATTATAAAAATTTCTCAATTTGATAAAGAAATGAGAAAGATATGTTCATTGAAAGTGAAGTGGGGTGATTCAAGCACGAATTAATGACTTAAAAATTCAGTTCCCTTTTTTGAGTTTTAATTTTTTGTAAATTGTTCCATTTTTTTTCATGTTTAAATTTTTTTGGTAATTATCCTCTTGAGAAATTCAAAGGAGAAAAAAATCTTAATTTGATAAAGAAATGAGCAAGTTATGTTCATTGAAAATGAAGGGGTTGATTTGTAGAAATTGACCACATGTTAATCCAACTTGCGTTTTTTACTTTAAACTCTTTCTACATTTTTTTTTTGGTTTTTACACTTCAAAGAAAGTTTGTGAAGTTTAAGATAATGCATCTAGAGCTTTTTAAATCATTGAGAATGGAAAAATAATGAAAAAGATATGAAACTTGAAAGTGAAGGGAGTCTATATGTTTTTTTTTTTTGAATGAGATCAACTTGTTAATAATACATGTGTAATCAAAGTGATTGACTTTAGTCACATTTGTATACATATTAGATAAATGATTAACTTTAAACATATATATATCACTTTGATTACACATGTAAACTAATTGACTAATTTTAGTCACATTGCTAATAGGTTGATTACACGTAACCACTACATGAAGTCCACGTATGAAGTTACAATGTTTGTTTTGACTAAACTGAAATTCAAATTAGTTATAATAGACAATGCTACTTTTGTGGTTTGTCAAAATGGACATGGTTAGTTATGTGGTTAAAAAACGTTTGACTTTATAATCATGTTAATTAAATTTCACTAATGAAAATGACATTGTTTTGTTGCAATGAAAGTGTGTAATAGGTCAAACTAAGGTTGTGTGTGATCCCAATACATGTCAATAACAATTTGTTAAATTTAACCCCTAAACACTCAATACAAGAAGATAAGGTTTTTTTTTAACTAAAAAAATTCATCAAAATGTACCCCAAATGGCCCATGTCCAACTTGATGAAGGTGCCATCTTAGACAAATCGTTTTCAACATAGCCACTTTGACTAGGTCTTTTTGGTGGTTTTTTCGGTTGGTTTTTTTTTATTGGATATTTTCACTATCTTTTTAACTAGTCAACAATATTTTGATAGCAATATATTATTTAATTTTAAATAATTATTATATTATATAGTTATAATCATATTTATTTATTAATAAATTTAGCAATTTACATTACTTAATAATTATTATACATTTTTTTAAAAAAATTACCTACCTACCCTATTTAAGCCTAAGCCTCCTAGGCTAGCTATCTAAGCCATGTAAAACCAAGGTAGACTAAGTAGCCAATGTTGTATGTGTGAGCACTTGAACTCCGCACCTCCATTTGGAGGAGTCAAGTCCTTACCATTGAACTACACTTCAAAAGTTGAAAACTATTGTCATCATATTGTAATAAACTTGATTGAATTTTTGTTTTGGTGTACATATTGTAGCATTCATCAATGAACTTCAATATTTTTTTATTACTTATCTAAGTAGGAGTTATAATATGTACCAAGTATCTACCTAGATAACATGTAAGTACTTATGCTTAGTAAGATACTACATGCTATTAACTAAATTTTTTTAAACTAATGAAAATAACTAGCAATGATTGATTTTTATTATAAATTATAAATAAATAATACTAATGATTAATAATTTATTATTTCCTTAAAATTAATAATATTAATTATTAATTATTGATTATTTACTGTTAATTAATAATTTATCAATAATTATTAACAATTATATATTGACTACTATTGATCATTATAAATTACTATCAAGCATTAGCCAAAATTTTTGATAAAATTGATAATTCAATAATAATAATTAATCAACTAACAAGTTGATGGATAAATTAGTTATTGGCTATTAATTAACATTTATTTGGTGACTAATTAATTATATAAAATATTAATCATAAATGATTGAGTATTAACTATCAATTATTAAGTATTAGCTAATTAATGTATTAAATTTAAGTACTTACATGTGCTTAAAGGTAGCATGTAGGTAGTTTATTTAACTTTATAAGTACCCATTAAGTGTAATATGCTTAACCTAGGGCCTACTGGTTATGAATTTAGGTTTGGTATGTATTATAGGCAAAATAAACTTATAGGTTAAGTAGCCAAATTATTATGGTTCATTTAATTAAATGTCAAATCAGAATGACTAATTCACTAATTGTAAATCACAATGGCCATTGAGTATGGTCCATTTGATGAAACCTTGGTTATCTTGATGGACCTCTAACCTTTTTGACCAAATGTTTAGTTTGTCGCATGGTCAAAAAGTCACTTTAATCAAATAATTCATGTCTTTCATGCCCTAGGATTAGTCAAAATGACCATCCCCCTTGGTCAATGTGAACATTTAAATCAAGTTGGACCTTCTGAAATGTCACATTTATTTGTAATGATTTAATTAATAGTAGTATAAACCACCAAATTTAGTTTTTTAAAATTTTAAATGTCTTCAAATAATTTTTAAATTCCATTGTTTTCTAGGTGGATTCACAAGTTCAACACCTTTTCCAATTTGGTATGTTACTTGATTTCATATTCAAGCCAATTAGAAGGGGAGGGCAATCAGTGAAATTCACATGTTTAAGTTGACTGTGGAAACTCATGAATGATCTAACTAAGGAATTCTAATAATTGACTCCTTTTAAATTTGATGCCCATTTTCAAGGACCTTCACATTCACCTTTTCACTCCAAATCTTGCAAGGCTTGTATTTACTTGAAACACCACATTTTCACTTGAAAAGTTTTTTTAATTGGTAATTAACTAGGTCATGGTGAGGCCATGTTACATTGTATGCACTAGTCCATGTGTCCAAAAAACAAATTCATGGCCCGTGAAGCTTCAAATTCAACCTTTGGTAGAATTTGCCCAAAATGATATAAGCTCAATCTAGTTTTATTATCTTTTCATCCTTTGTTTGGTTTTGGGTGAAGTTTGTGTCAAAGGACTATGAATGTGTAATTTTTTATTTAATGGTTGGATTTATAATTTGATTCAGGAATGAATATGTTGGAATAGCTTGAGTGACCCAACATGCATGATTCCACCAATTCAATTTTGGATGAATTCAAATTCATCCAAGTTATGGGACCTAGTGTAGGCATTGAGGTTGGGTCACTTTTTTTTCTTCACCTACTTACCCATCAAAAAGAAATTTGCCCATCTACCCACCCTACCCATCCAAGCTACCTACCTATCACATCCATTTACCTACCTACATCCCATGCATCTATTTCTACCTACCACCACCTTCCCATTCCTAGCTAAACTTTTACCTTTCAACAAAACTTTTTTATTCCCTAGCTACACCTCTACTTTTCCACAAAACCTTTATATCTTTTTGGCTAAACCGTTATTTCTCGAAAAAACCTTTATAGTTTCCTAGCTAAAGTTCTACCCTTCAACAAAATCTCTATCTTTTATTGGCTAAACCTTTACTTCTAGGCAAAACCTTTATATTTTCCTAGTTAAACCTTTACCGTACAACAAAACCTATCTTTTCTTGGAAAAAAAAATACCATTTGGTCTATTTTTCATCAAAATTTTTTTTGTGATTAAAGCTTTACCTCTTGGCAAAACCTTTATTTCTTTTTAATTAAACCTTTACCTTTTGGCAAAACATTTTTGCTTCTTAATAAAACCTTCATTTTTTTTTAATTAGACCTTGACATTTCGATAAAACCTTTTTGTTTATGGGTTAAATATCTATTATTAGCAAAACCAACCATGAATGCTTGCATTTTAAACAACCTTCAAGCATGACAAACTTGTCATGAAAATAAAATAAATTGCAAACGAGATAACACGAGCCACACCCACTTGCTTTTGGGACTGCTTTTAGGAAAATATTTTTAAAAATATTCAAAAAAATCTTCAAAATTTTAAATTAAAAAAATTATTATTATGTTAAGGTTTATGTAAAAGATTTCAAAATATATGTAAATTTCAAAAAATTTGAAGTCTATTTATAAATATTTTCAATGTTAAAACACATGCATTACAATGCTTAATGAGTATTTTTGAGAAATTTTTATTCATCAAATATTTTAAAAATCAATTCGCATGTTCCAATGATATATTATGAACCTTATTATATGAAAAAAATCTTATACTTTTAACACTAAATTAAATTACCACTTCTAAACATGAAAAACTAAGCACATGTTACATTTGTTGTGGCTCCTATTAGTGTGACTTCACCCAATAATCAGTCAAATGAAAAAAACAAAAACCAAAGGTAAATGACATCAACTTCAAATTAAAATGCGATGTTTTTAGGAAGGTAAACAACCTTATTGGTAGTATTAACTTTTGACAAATTGTTACAGAGCATACCCATGTGGGGGTGGGGTTTATCCCATGTACCACCTTTTGATAGATTGAGAAGGATGGTGATCTTGCTATAACAATGGGGGTGAATAAGCTTGGTTATACAAAAAAAAATTAAACTCACATGGGATGCCTGCAATTGAAATTCCGAATCCACCAAGCCCAATCAAGAAAAGGAAATGCAAACCATGTGTAAATGTATTATTAATCAGAAATGATTCATAGTTGGTTAGTTTGTAAGCATTTAATTTTTTTCAACATTGTTTTTTCATCATGCATTTGAATCATGACAATAAAGGGTTTTTTGTCAGTAGGCTTTGAGATACCATAAAGGATGCCTTTGTAGTGAATGCAATCTTGTTCACATTTCAACATCAAAACCATAATGCCAAAATGTGACATTTATGATTACAAAAATGCAATGTATGTGCCATCTATGATTAAAGATGACTATATGATTGTTAGTCCATAAGGCTATGTCATAAATGCCATTAGTCACATTAATCACAACCACATTAACAATTACAATTCGCCATGACTATAGTTGCAAAAGACATAATCTTGGATCTATTGAAACACATGGCAACTTCACAAAATGCCACATGTCACAATTTATATATATATATATATGTATTTCTTTCCAATCAAATATTACCACGAGCTAGCCTTTTAACCTAAAGGACCCAACCTAGGCCACCTAGCCTAGAAAGCCTATTCTAGGCAACATAGCCTAGGCACTAAAAAAGTTTCATAGACTAAACAAGCCACCAAAGTATCTAAGGAATGAAGTGTTTATGTGTCTAGGTGTTAAGGTTTGTAAGAAGGAGGACTTGAACTCCCCACCTCCACTTTGGGGAACAAGTTGTTAACCATTGCACCACATTATTTATTTATGATATCATTTACTTACCACTAATGTATAAACAATAATGTTTTAACTCAAGTTAACTTATAAGCTAACCTAAGTTGACCTTGGCTAATTTAAAAACATTCCTAACCTAAATGTAAACCTACTTACCATAAACTAAAGTAGATTTCGACTAGGCTAAAGTAAGTTGAACTTGACTAAATTAGCATAAATTAGGCTAAACTTGGCCAAACTTGACAAAACTAATATTAATTCAGCTAAACAAAATAATTTCAAATAAATTTAACTAGACTTGGCAAAATTAGGCTAAACTAAAACATTCAAGCAAAACTTGGCTCATTAAGTTAAACAAGACTACACTTGGAAAAAAATTAATAAATTTGGCTAAATTAGGGTATTGAAGATAAACTTCGCAAAACTTGGATAAATTAAGATAAATTAAGGTATTGTGGCTAACATGGCTAAACATGGCTACTTAGGTTAAATTTTGTTAAACTTTAAAATTTTTAAATAAATTAAATTAAACTAGGGTATTGAGGCCAAACATAGCTAAACATGAATAAATTAGGCTAAACAAGGATATTGAAGCAAAACTTGGTTAAACATGGTTAAACATGACTATTTATTTTTAAATTGGCTAAACTTGGAAAAATTTGGAAAAATCAAGTTAAGTTAGGATATTAAGGTTATACTTGGTTAAAAAAGATTATTTTAAAATTAATCTTCACTAGACTTGGAAAAATTTGGATAAGTTAGACTAAAACAAAGTATTGACCTTAAACTTGGGTAAAATAAACTAAATTAAGTTACTTATATTTTGTTAGGTAAAAATTAGGATAATTAAACTAAAATAAATTAATTTAAATTATATTAAATTATGTTAAATTAAGCTAAACTATGTTAATTAGGTTAAATTAAATTAAAGTAAATTAAATTGTGTTAAAGTAAGTCAATTTAAGTTGTGGTAAACTAAACTACATTACCTAAACATTTTTTTGTTCATTTCAAACTAAATTGAATTTGGTTATATTATTTCAAATTCAAATATTGCTTCAATATGAATACATTAGTTTTGTAGTCATTTTTTTAATCATAATTATTTTTTAATTAGTTAATTATAGTTATAGTTAATCATGTAGTCATAATTTTGACCATAATCATTAAGATGGTAGCAACTAAAGGCCACATAAAAGTACATAATTATGTTTGGACATTAATCGCAAAATGTTTTAGTCATAAAAACCACATTTTGGCATTGTGAATCTTTCACCCTTCACCATGTGACAAAGGCCATAGAAACTATGTAACTTATTAGAAAAACATGCCTTATTACTATAAATCATATTCCACATGCATGCTTCAATCCATTGCAAATGGGTTTAGTTATAATATAATTAACTAACAATACCTTCATATTTATGTTCAAACATCAATTGTGGGCATGCCCAAATTTTTTTCAATCCCCAATTTACAATACCTACATCTTTGAAAATTTGTAGCCATTATTAGGTGGTCACAAATGGGTCAAAATGTGTAACAAGGAGTTAAAAAGGGCATCAAATGTTAAACATGATCAGTCAAAATCAAACTTTTTTTTTTTAACCATTTGAAACCATAGTAATCATGGCAAGTTAGTCATTTTTCCCTCATATGAATGTTAAAGAACTTAGAGTAAAAATTCATTTGATCCAATTTTAAGTTCTAGTTTTTATTTAGGACATTTGAAAATGTACACCTATTGCATCAAAAGGAGTCAATTTTGCAAAAGACTATCAAAAGGACTCTTATATAATAAAAGAATTTTCATTGAGAAAAACATAGACAATAAAAACATATTAGTCACACTTAAAAAACTGGAATTCTAAAACTTTAAACATTCAAAAAAAGTTTCAAAATTGCTTAAAATTTTTTGAGCTTCAAAAATCCTTTACCACATATAAATGGGTTATAATGTACATGATTTATTAAGAAAACTTATAGTTTAAAGTATAATAAAACTAAAGAATGTGAAATTTTATTTTTTGGTGATGATTTAAAATTTTGATCATTTTTCAAAAGGAAACATTGAATTTGTAAAAATTCATATTTTTTCAATAATGACTAAAAAAAAAAAAGTGATGCATTAGGAAAAAAATTAATATTTTTTAGAACAAATTATAAAAAATTTCATTCAAAAATTCATTTGCATGTAAAAGTTAATTTTGGGAAAAAGATTTATAGTGGTCTATTCATGATTGGGGTACCAAAAAAAAGTGTCTAACTTAAAAAGGACTACAAAAAAAAACTCTAGATTTTTGTTTTATCTTACATTATTATAATTTTAGTGGATTTTTGTATAACAATAGATAAAATCATGTTTTTTTAAATTAAAAAAATATTTAAAAATAATTTGAATATTATATAAATGTCATTTTGAGTCCTATAAATTATAGTGATCAAGTGTTCAAAGTTTTTTTTCATAAAGGAATAAAAAGGAATGCCTAAAATCATACAATTGGTTTCAAACTTTTTGTACAACAAAAACAATGCCCCCTTTTATGAAAGTACATGTTCATTGGATGAATTATATGAAAAATCAAATCAAACCAAAAAAAAAAAGTCTTGAAATTTTAAAGAAAAGGGCTACAAGGCAAAAGATTCATTTTTAAAACCATTTGATAAAAAAATTATGTTCAATGGGTTCAAAATGTTTAGTTTTAGATGCAAATCACATGTGCAGGAAATAAATTTCTTCCCAAAAACCATGTTTGGTTGTCCATTGAAATTCATTATGGATTTTTTCAGATTTTCTATGTTTATGGCATTAAACCAAAATATTCATACACAATTATATATGAATGTGAAAAGTCACCATTAACACATGAATTATCTTATATTGGACTATATAATTTTCTCACTTAATTAAATTTGTTTCATGTAAATTTCATTTATAAAATGTAGTTCTACAAAGTCTTTAAGTCTTTTTTTTCTTTTTTTGGTACCCCAACCATGAATGGACCTATAATCCTTTTCCAAAGTAATTCATTTGGCTCCTTGTTACACATTTTGATCCAAATGTAACTTTGTCACTATTCCTATGATGCAATGCTACCACATTAACCTCTTCACAATACTTACAATAAAATGTATTATATAACCTCACCAAAAGGCCCCCCCTTGATTTGATATGATTTGATTATGTAGGTATTGCATCATTTAAGGTTACTTAGGGGCAATAGCATGGTAAAGTAGACAACAGAATCTTCTTGGCAATCTACTTAACAAGTAAAAAAATAATAACAACAAAATCCATCATAAACCATTTGTATGTGAAATATTTTTATTTGAATGATCAAAGACAAGATAGTTCTTCATTATTGTGCATTAACTTTTGAATTCCACATTGTAAAAGTAAGTTGAAAGTAGATTTTGCAATCTACTTTTCATTTTTTTTTGCACTATGGACTTTTGTAAAGTACATGGTAAGTAGGTTTAAACAAATAAAAAGTAGAATACTTTTTGATGGTGCCCTTAAGAATACAATCATCTTCATATCCTTACCTAGTATCAATATGTTTCATTGAATTAAATGTGTTAAGGATTCCCTAATCACAAATTTATCGTGCAGTAAATAAGGATTTTTTTGCCTATTTGTAGAATTTACTTGTTCTTAATCTTTTGGAAGTAAACAACTACACCAACAATTCATGAAATGACAAACTTAAAAGGAGATAGTTCTAAAGGAATTAGAGTGGCTAAAGAAGTTGCAAAAACAAAAAAGAAAGAAGGATTAAAACATTGTCAAGATATTATCACAAATGCTGATGTAAAAATTGACTTTAAAAACAAGAATATCAAAGCACTAAAAAATGAATAGCATAACATGTATGAAAAATTGAAGGGAATGGAAAGGGTTTTGCACCAGTGGGAAAAAAATTATGTACTTAATTGGTAGATATGGAGAATGCTCAAAAAATTCATCACCAAGATCAAAATCTTTTAGTAGCAAAAGAAAAGAAACTATGGAAGGGGTTGCAGGTGGCACAAGGTAAAGTGGAGTTACTTACCTTGCAAAATGCTAATGATTGGGAAAACGTGGCCATTGAAAAAAAAACCAAAGTAGTGTTGTATGATGAATTCATTAAACAACTTCCAATAGAGATGGGTGAACTGCTAGAGGACGTTAGAACATAGTTTAAGAATTGGCATTTCGAGCACTAGTGCCCTTGATGTTGTATTTGAGTTTATTTAACAGCTGGAAAAGAATGACAAATAGGAAAAAGACATAAAGAAGGTTGTTAGTGAAAAAACAACTCAAAAAGAGGGTAAGCAAGTTTTTCTATCAAAAGAGGATGAGGATGAGACAACACTTATTGGGAATTTCATAAGGAAACAAGAAATAGTAATAGATCCTACAAATAAGGGCAAAGCAAAAGAGCATAAAGTGGAAAACAAGGATGGGTATATTCAAAATTAAGAACCGCAAAAGGACTGTCACACATGAAAAATTCCTAAACATATGTAATTTCTAAGGTTGATTAGGACTCAAATTTTTGCTTATTTATACAATTTAAAGTAAATTTCTTAAAAAAGACATTCAAATTAAATGAATGATGTAAAATAATCAAACATTCAATAAAAAATTGATGTCCATTTAAGTCCTGAAACAAAAAAGTTCAAGACCGTAACAAAAGCAAAAATGATTTTAAGGACTTGAAAGGACTATAAAGACCTATTGAATTCTTGAGCTTTTGGACTCATAAAATGTAAAAAGGCCATATTTACTTATGTTAGCCAATAGGAGATTGTGTGAATTAATCTTTACAACAAATAAGACCAAAAAGTCAAGATTTTTTTAAGGAATATTGGCCATATACTTAAGGATGTTTAAATTTGGCTAGTTTATGGATTTTAAGGTTGCCAAAAGGTTGATAACATTAAAGATAAAGCCCTTAATGAAAATCTTGTAAAACTATTCAATTAGCTTGTTTAAAAACATGAATTTTAAAATTTTACCTAGCTTCAAGGACTTTGCCTTTCAAAGTCAAGTGTATAGTCCTATGTATGGGGAAATGTGTATTCTCATAATTGATCAACACCATTGATTTTAGGTCTTACATGTATCCAATGGTTCAAATGTTGCAAATTCTTTGTCATGTGAACGAAAATGGTTTACGATATTATTAATCGGTATATGGTGGGGTTCAACCATTATTTTGTGTATGCACATTACCCAAGTTTCAAGCTTGAGGAACAATGCAAAGCTCTCGATCGTGCATTGTGGAGCTATGCATTTTGGATCCAAGCAATTCTTTGTAATCTTCTCATTTTGAAGCATGTGAGTAAGCCTTTGTAAATTCTATGAGTGCATCTCTTTATTTAGTTCCTAAATAGGTTTGTTGGTAATTCTACAAAGTTCAAGCACTTAATGCACATAGGTTTTGTGTCTGAAAGCACTGATGAATATCTTTGATGTCGTGAGGGATTTTGGGAGCTTGTCATTTGTAAGAACTACACAACCTAAGCAAGTAGTTGTCTTGCCAAAACCTCTTGTGTTTGAAATAAAGCCTTTACCTTCTTACTGCATTGATCACCCAAAACTTAGTGACCTTATTGTCAACAAAGTTCCTTTATGAATGCATCCTTGGTGTGAACTTCATCCTTGTCAAGCCATAGATTTATCGTTGTACCTTTAAGAACTTTTGTTTTTGTGTGAAGAAGCTGAATTGTGTTTTGAAGGCCTATGTGCATATTGGTGGTTGGTGGATACTGGTTTTGTTGGACTAGTTGGAGATGGACAAACTTGAAAAGGTGATCTATTTCTTTTCTTGGCATTATGATTTTTCAAGGAACTTGTCAATTTGTTAGTTGCATAAGTAGCAGGTTTACAAGTTATCTTAAGTTTATGTTTGATTTATAGGTCATGAAACAACAGAAGATCAATCCTATTGTTTTGTAGCAACTTGTGCAAACAACTTGTGTTTAGAAGACTTGCTGATATAAGAATTTGGGTGCAAGTCTTTCAACATATGTATGGGTCTGCTTATGATTTAGGGTTGTGTTCTATTGGTGCTTTTAATGGGGAATAAGAAGAATCAACAACGAAATGGACAAGGCATTAGGAAAGCCTTGGAGACACAAGCCGCATGAAGGTTGGCGACAAGGGATCGATAACACAAGTCTAGGGCTACAAGAAGGTAAACGACTACCTAGTGTCAACAAATCCTTGCAAATGGTAATCCTACTTACATTGGTGACATAGAAAGGTCAGCATTTAAACTTGCAAGTCAAATTGCACCACTCTTGCATCAAATGACAAGCATGAAAGGCTTTAACTATCAACAATTGGCCATGGAGAAGCTTTTGAAACAACCCGTCTTGCAAGGTGCAATTATTGATGTGGTTGTGAATTCAAAAAAGTATGAAACAACAATTGAAATTGTTGACAACATGAGAAGAGGTTGGCAAGGTATTAAGGTTAGTCATAGTCTTGATGAGATGAGAGCTAGAATGTTGTCAGTAGTATCGTTGTTTCAAGTTCTACCCAAAGTTTTGTTATAATAGGCCAACTCATTGGAGCAAGTTGAAAAATTTTGAGCAAAGGGAAAAGTAGGAGAATACGACTTGAAAATGGTTCTAACATACTATGGGCCCCTACAGCCGAAGCAAAATGGAGAGATGTGCTCTCAAAAGATGTTGTTGATGTAGTGGTGGAATTTTGGAAAATGAAACAAAGGTTAGTCCAAAACAAAAGGGCATCATGAAGCATCACATCATGAAGAACATATGGGAAGAACATGCTACTCACTTTCTTGAAAAATCACAAGTACATGTTTTTCCATTTTTCAATTTGATTCTTTCTGTAATGTTTAATCATTTCTGGTTTTTTGTTGAATTGTTCATGGTTATCTATGGTTTTTGGATCTGTGGTTGGTCAAGTACATCATTTTGGTCTATTAGACAAGTAGGAGTGGTTCAGTTTTAGTTCCTTGGGTTCTTCTTGTACAAATTTTTGTTTTGAAAATGTGTTTATAGTCTTTAAAGTCTCCAATTTCTTGTGATTTACTCATTTAAGGGATACAGTCCTAATGTTATAGCTCGAAAGGATGTTGGCAAATTGGACCTTGATTTGATTTAAACTTTCTGAAGGGTGAATGCAAGAATGAGTGATTTAATTTTTGGACTTTATGAAAAAAATTGTAGTGTTTGTCATTCTAATGACCATATGTATTTGATAGGTTTTTTTTTTCTATAGGGACTTAGTTTAAAGATACCAACTTGAATATGTATTTATTCCATTTATTTAATTTCCATAATCAAGAAAAACATGAAATATGGACTTTCAAAGTCAAACATTATTCCATAATTTCTTATGATTCATGTTAAATACAAAGTTAAGGGTTGCATAATTAACTTTGTCAAAGTTCATTAGGCATGTTTCTAGTTTTCGTAATTTGTGTTTCAAATCTCCATGGTAGCATATGTCAACCCAACTTGGTCTGATTACTTGGTTGTTTTAAATTTTTGTGATGAATAAGTTTTATCAGATTAAGGATTACAATTAATTGTCAAAAATCTTGCAACAAGTTCCATGTGCTAATCTTTTTTTTTCTAATCTTCATTTGTATTTTGAATGTGGGTTTAGGAAATGTCTTAAACATTCAAAACAAATTCGAGCAAGTTCCTAAACCCATGCTTCAAAACTTGCAGCAAACCATCCTAATCAAACCTATTTCTGGTCTTCAATTGTATGTCCAATGTGGGTTTAACAAATTTGTCATGAAGTTGGTCTAGTAATTTGAGTTGTATTGAATTTTTGGGTACATGCACTCTAAGGTGGACCAAAAATGGCAAATGTGGAATCCATAGTTTTTTTTTGGGGGGTCTTTAAATTGAAATTTGGTTTTTTGCAAAATTCCTACCTAGCTATGTGGTTTGTTTTAGAATCGTCAATGAGTTTAGGGTGTTTTTGTGCTTCACATTGTAGCATTCATCACTGGCTTTGCAATGTGATTTCTAAGTTACCTATGTCATTTTCATGTTTCTGTGCATCACATCACTTGAACATCTATTTTTTTTGTAGACAAATCATTGTTACAATGTTAGGTGTGATGCTATCCACAAGTGGGCCCAATGATTGCATCAAGAAAATTGTAAAGAAAGAAGGTGAAAGTTCTCTAAGTCTAAATGTAAGGGGTTTCACATCGCCATTATACGCAAAGGTCCCTGAGCTATTTAGTGACGATGGAACTTGCAATTTTTCAAGAAAAGATTTTGTAGAAAAGTATGATTTATGTTAATTCGCCAGGTATGAACCCTAAGCAGATTAAGATACCGAAAGATTGCATGAAAAAGGAAATTGAGAAATGTTTTGGCCTTGTTGTGAACAAAAATGGGCATAAGTACATTGAATGTTTAGATCCAGAGCTCATTACAAAGGTTGAAAAGCTTTGGATGATAATTCATCAAAAACCGTATGTTCTTGCATCTAGGTTCTTACATTAGGTATGGCTAGGGGCATTGTGTGTGAGGAAAAATGCAAGCAATTGAATTGGGCAACATATGTCGAATGGACTAATGTCGAACAATTGTGGCATGCAAAAGCGAAAGGTGGAGTTGGTGTTGACGATTGGCTTCAAGATATGTACAATGAAAAAGAACAACTTGAGGAGGAGGAGATAGATATGCAAGAGGTGAGTGAATAGGGCTTGCCATCAATGAACTTGCAATTGTATTTGGCATTTTTGCAAAAATTGTTTGCTATTGCCGAACAAGCTTGATTTGTTATAATTGGCATTAAAAGAAGAGCAAATTATGGCTAGCCCTGATTTCTCTTGTGTTCAAACATTGAGTGAAAAAATTGGAACGCAAAAATTCATTGTTGATTATTGCAAATTTGTAGCTAATGAAGGTAACTTGGAGTTTGACAAAAATTCATAAGGAAGTTGTAGATGCACACGACAACCTTGGCATTCTAGAAGAACAAGTCGTCACTTGTAAGCGACATGAAAATGTTATTCAAAATTTGATAAGTAAATCTTTAAGGGGAATAGATTCTCGTAAAGGTTTACAACCATAACCCTTCTTCCCTCTTGAGAACATTGAGCCAATTCCAAGAACATGGATTGCTTTTTAAAAATGTGCATTATGTGGATTGGGGTTTTATCCTATGTGGGTTATTAAATTTGCTTTGTGTAGGCATGTTTATCATGATTGGTGTGTTGTGTATCACTTTGGAACTTCAATTAAGTGTATTCAACAAGGATGTGAAGAAGAGATGCACAAATCATGGTGGATTTTAGCGAGTTTGAAAAAACTAAATCTTTCAATTCCCATTGAAGATGAAGGCAAGAACATGACCACAAAAGGGCAACAACTTCAAGCATGTAGTCATAAAGGTGCAACTTTGACCTTCTCATTCATCATAAGTTTTTTTATCGTTGTTTGGAGGCAGGTAGTTTTATTCAAATGAGTTAATTGTTGAATGGACTTAGATCCATATGGATGTTGCTTAAATCCATTCAAATTACTTAGCATGAGACCAAACATAATGCTAGTTAGGTACAAACCCTTTGTTTGAAATATACCTCCAATTTAGCTTGAAACAATGTTGCACAAATTTAGAATCATGCTTGTGATCATTTGAGATATAAAAATGATATTTCATCAAAAACCTAGAATCATCATCATACCCATCAAATTAGGGTTAAAACGATATGTAATATGAACTAGGACGCTAATCTAGTATGAGTGCCAATGCATGTTCTGCACTTCATTCTACACTTGAAAATTATAATTTTTTGTAAAATCCACCACAGAAGCTATGCAATCTTTCAGAAAAGATTTCACACATGTTTTAAAATGCTTTTATTGCCATCTAGCAACAAACTTATGTTTCACAAAATGTTGAAGCTTAGACTTAAGGTACTCAATGAATTCATTTAATGAGGTGTTTTTGTAGACTAGAGTTAATTTCCTTAAAGGTTTCTCATTTTTTGATTTAGTTTGTTCAAGAGCATAACGTCTCCATTTTACCAATCATTCATCTATAGCATTTTTCTCTTCTAAACATAAATATAACTTTTGGACACCACAATTTGGGCAATTTCCATACAAACACTCTTTCTTGTGCCATTCATCAAAATCACCTTTTGGACAAACAACAAACTCCCACAAACATGTGATGGCTTTGTAAGAAACTTTGCAAGGTGCACACACCTCATGTTTGTGGTGTCTACAAACCTTTTTAGAATTGTTTTGTTTTCACATGTTGTTCAATCCCAGTCTCAATTCATCTTGTTCTGCGTGGCATATACAATAGCACATGTTCCGCTCTTGCATTGGCTTCACAAAAAAAGGTTTTAGGAGCTCAAATGATCACTAGACAATGCAAGCTTGTACATTAGCCACTTGGAACCTCAAGAAGAATTTAGTCTACATGCATGTATAAACACACTTCCTGTTTAGTAAGTGAAATCAATTGAAAATACAAGAAGGGTAATGACAATGCCTAAATGGAAAACATATGTTAAATTGTAAACCAAAGATGTGTACATATTTGCAAGATTTTTATGATAATGACTAAACCATAATTAAAAACAGGAAGGAAAAATCAAATCAACCATTCATAACATCAATTTGGAAATAGCCATGAAAAAAATTGAACTATTAAACCTCTACAATTATAAAATAATGAAATGGCTTTCCAAACATTTTCACATTTATTAAAGCTTGTACAAAATCCCAAACAACATGGGCAAAATTTCAAAAATTAAAATTTCAAACCATGTGAACATTCTATACACATTGTACCGTGTAACTACAAACCAAAAAAGGCATCAAATGTTCGACATAATTAGTCAAAATCAAACTTTATTTTTTTATTACCATTTAAAACCATAATAATCATGGCAAGTTAGTCCTTTTCCCGCATATGAATGTTAAGGAACTTAGAATAAAAATTCATTTGATCCAATTTTAAGTTTTGGTTTTAATTTAAAACGTTTGAAAATGTACACCTATTGCATTAGATGGAGTCAATTTTGCAAAGGACTATTAAAAAGACTCATATAATCAAAGAATTTTCAATGAAAAAAAATATAGATGATAAGAACATATTAACCACATTTAAAAAATAATCATGCTTTTAAAAATGTGGAATTCTAAGATTTTAAAAATTCAAAGAATGTTTCAAAATTGTTTCAAAATTTTAGAGTTTCAAAAGTCTTTTACCACATATAAATGGGTTAGAATATACATGATGTAGGAAAGAAAGTTAAATCTTAAAGTGTAATACAATTAAAGAATATGAAATTTTTATTTTTGGTGATGATTTAAAATTTTGATCATTTTTCAAAATGAAACATTGAACTATAAGGAATCTACATGTTTTTTAAAATTCATATTTATTCAATAATGACTAACAAAAAAAAATGATGCATTGGGGAACATTTAAATATTTTTTAGAAAAAAATACAAAAAAATTCATTCAAAAATTCATTTGCATGTAAAAGGTTGTTTTGGGAAAAAAAAATGTGTAGTGCTTTTCCAAAGTAATCATTTGGCTTTTAGTTACAGGTTTTAACCCATTTTCCAAATAATGCAAATGGAAGCTAAGTAATCACAATAAACAAGTTTGTAGACATTACTAAAAAAATGGGGTGCAGTTCACTAGCTTAAATCATTATGGGACCTTAAAAGTTAAATAAGTTCATTGTATTTTACTAATTTCACCTTGGTTAAAATTATTTCATTACAATATCATTATGTAAACATCATGTTTCATTAGTCATTAACAAAATTCACTATTATAATTTATTATAGTAAATAGGTTTATTTTTATGTTTTTTTAATACCCTATATATGCTACTTTATGATATACCCTATATTATTTTAAACTACTTTAATTATAATAATTTATACCCTATGTTATTATAAGTTATTATAGGCTATTATAAAATATTATGCCCTAAAATATTATATGTTATTTTACTTTGAGGTATCTTTATTAGATTATTATAAGCTTTTAAGTTATTTTAAATTAAATTATTTAACTAACCTTAGGTTATGCCTTAGGTTATTTTATTTTAAGTTAATATATATTAACTCAAGTCATACTTTAAGTTATTCAAGGTCATTCTACTTTATGTTATCATAAGTTATTTTATCTTAAGTATAATAGCTTATAATATAAAATAATAGCCTATGAAAAATAATTTAAAATAGCCACTAATAGCCACTAATATAATAACCATTAATAAGCACTAATAGTCATTAATAAAACAACCACCACTAATCATTAATATAATAGTCACCAATAGTCATTAATAAAATAGTCACCAATAGTCATTAATCAAATAGTCATCAATAGTCATTAATAGAATAGCAACCAATAGTCATTAATAAAATAACAACCAATAACCATTAATAGAATAACCACCAATGGCCATTAATAGCTTATGGTAATTTAACCTAAAATAACACCAATAGCCCCAATAAAAGAATAACTAATAGCCATATATTATAATTGCTTAGGATTGCCAAAAATAATTTAGAGTGAAATCATTTACATTAGACAAAAATAATTTAAGGTGAAATCACCTTCAATAACCAAAAGTAACCAATAATAGCCTCACATAGTTGAAAATAACCTAAGATGAAATAATTTAGAATAGCCAAAAGTAATTTATAATAGTTGTAAGTAGCCTAAAGTGAAATAATTTACAATAACCAAAAAAATAACCAAGAAAACTTACAATAGTTGAAAATAGCCTGAGGTGAAATAGGTTAAAATAGCCAAAAGTAATTGAGAATAACCATAAATAGCTATAAATAATGTAGGGTGAAATAATTTAAATTAATGAAAAGTAACCATATAATAATTAAAAATAGCCTAGGATAGGTAGTGTTATTATGTTATCAAATGTTTTTGTGTATATTAGCCAAAATACAATAGATACATAATAAAATCATTCAATAACATTTCAATGACATCAAATCCACACTTCTTTCTTTACTTAAAATTGAATCATATAAAAAATCTATAGTTTTAAAGGTCAAACTCAAAATTGAAAACATGAAAAATTTGTGGTTCTAATACCAACAAAAATTTGAAATCATACCGTGTCTCTTTGTTTAACCCTAGGAGTTTATTAAGTCATCCTTTGTGAAAAAAAAAAACAATCGCCCAAACTCCCACAATTTTCAGAATTATATCTTAAATTACTTCCCTCCAAAAGTAATTCAAAATCAAATGTCCAAAAGCCCTAATCCTATCCAGCTCATTCAGTACCTTGTTTAATCCCTACCATTCTTTTGATCCATTTTACCTTGGTTGATTATTACCACACACTGGGTAACAATGTTGCTTTGCAGGAGATACTGAGAAATTAATTGTCTTTATTCTATCACCTTGTTGTCAAGGTTGAAAATTGTTAGTTGCCCTTCACTTCATGGAAGACCCATGAAAAGAGGTTTCCAAATGTGCCTTTTGTTGCACGACATGTTCTTGATGTTCTTGGTTCTAAAATTGAAACTAAGCACAATTTTAGTATACCTAGAGTGTTGACAAGCCTATGGCTTTGCAAACTAAGAGTTGATAGTCTAGACAAACTTGGCATGATTATAAAAATATAGTTGAAAGATGCAAGAGTAGACTACGAAAAAAAAATCCTTTGATAAGTTTTTAAATGAAGACATTAGTCTCATTGATGACAATGATATCGTGTTGCAGGTAGCATGATTTTTCAAGGATGATGAGTTGGATTAAAGGCAGGGTATTTTTCATTTTCATGTTCTTTGTGAGTGCAAGTAAATGGCCCATGATTAACATCACAGATTTATGCACCAAATGTTTGTATTTTGGATGTATTGAAAACTAAGTTGTGTGCTTCTCATGATTTATGAAACCTTGTCTTAATTTTCGAAAACATTACAAAGTGGGTGCGTGGATAATGCCTTTGAAAGTTCATGGCTTCTGTATATTTTGGTTGTTTTTGCTTTCAAGTGTTTGATGGCATTTTATTGCATGGGAAGTTACGAATGAAACATGAGGACAATTTTTGCAAACATTACAAAGTGGATGATGCTTTTGGCAGTCCATGCCTTATGTTTGTTTGTGATGTTAGTCAGTCGACCCAAAAGAATTACATGTTGCATAGTGGTACACAATTTCTGCACTTACATATTTGTACATGCACAGGATTAGATCAAATTGTGCTCATACTAGTCACAAGAATTGAAAGAAGAAAGTTTGGCCAAAAAGGTGTATATGATATTTAACCCTAAATCTTACCGAGCCAATACACCCATTAGTTGTCAAATAGGGTATTTGAGAACAAGCCTTGAATATTGACTAAAAATAATCAAGGAAATTCATATCTAGGGTTGTTGTTCTGAATGGGAATTTGATACCAGCCTGTCCTAAAAAATGATTTTTTGGGTTTATTAATCCCCAACATCATGCCCCACTAGTTCTTGATAAAAAGTAAGAACCACCCAACACTGATATAAACTTAAGAAAAGGAAAAAGAAATGAGCAAAATGAATATATGACTCAATGTTTAACATTTAAAGTTTACAAAAAAAAAATCCCAAGCAAAAGGAAATGAAATGAACTCTTGTGAAATATATATGAAGGTAATTAGAAGCTACACTAGGTAGCGAATGAATAACCCCCAATCAAATATAAAAGCCAGAAGCTAGAATATTAAATAATATTTTACTTGAACTTTTAAATAACATGCAATAATCATTCATGTCATAACAAAATTTTGTTTTAACTTTTTGATCCTCACTATGTTCAATTCTTTTCTTCCCTCTCCATTAGAAGTATAAAAAACTAATATGGGTCATGATCAATAAACTGATTCAGCCAAATTTGGCTATTCACAAAATATGAAGGAATTTTTTTAAAGATCCTTGTTTTTTATTTTTTGCTACCAACTTGAACCATGCATAGAAATCTGGCAATTTAAAAAGATGTTTTGATTGTTTAATTTAGGTTTTTCCAAAAAAAAATCATTGAATTTCTGACCAAAAAAATTCCAACTTTTTTGCAACAGTGTAAAATTTCACATAAAAAAAAGTCTGATTCAGAAACCCCAAATAAACACTCCTTTTTTTTGCATCAGCTGTAGAAGAAAAAAAACACAAGACGGGTCCAAACTCCCACAAGCTGCATTTGGGTTGTTATATCCAAATTCACCTAAAATTTATACCAGCCAAGCTAGCAAGTAACTATCATCTAGTTGTAGGTGTAAGATCCCTTCCAGCCCTAAGGAGTAGGTGTAAGAACCCCTGCCTCACCCATGCCTTGTGATCTATGTATGTCTAGGTTCCTAATAACCTTTGCTTAGTGCTTTATGATATGTAAAGGCCCTTCGGTGGGGTACATTCCCACAATGTGTATTATTCCTCACATACAAGTTGGGACTGGAACAAATGGGAAGAAAGATACTGCAGGATCCAGTGTATGGGGGATAGGCATGGTGTAGTGGATGCAATATGTGGATGAAGAAATTTCAGCATGGATGAAAACATATGCATCCCTATAATGCCCATGTATATTATTCTTCACGTACAAATTTGAACTGGAACAAATGGGAAGAAGTATATTGCAGGTTCTAGTGTAAGGGGATGGGCATGATGTATTGGAAATGATATGTGGATGAAGAAATATCAGTATGGATGAAGACACATGCTTCCCTATAATGCCCCATGTGTATTATTCTTTCACGTACAAATTGGGGACTGGAACCAATGGAAAGAAAGTGAGGGATAGGTTCCAGTGCATGGGGATGGGCATGGTGTATATTGGATGTGAAATCTGGATGAAAAACTATAAATATGGATGAAAACACAATGGGTCTAAATAATGGCCGTTCTTTACCCCAGGGTTGCCGAGTACAGTGAATGGGCAGAGTGGGTGTTGGATGTGATACCTGGATGAAAAATGTTGGTATGGATGAAGACATAAGTATCCCTATAAATGCCTCAATGAGAATGGGGATAGGGATCTCATTGGGAACGGGGATGGGGGCAAAATTCAAGAATGGATGTCAGTCAATTCATCCACATAAACTGACGTAGAAACCACACGGCCGTTTGGGGGTAAAAGTAAAAGCAGCTTTACAAGTTTACTGACAAAACAGACAGACAGACAGACAACCAGCTGTGTGCTCTACTTACCAGGCACAGTAAAAAGTGCCCGTAATGAGTAGCTGGAGTATGGGCAACACGCCAGTGGTCTGCCAGAGTTTACTTTTCATCCATCCTTGATTGTGCACTGGTGTGAACCAGGGATGGATGATAAGTGGACCGGTGGGTAACAATTTTCTTCGGGTTCCAGTTCCCTACCAAACCATGGTGGTTAGGTTAACTCGGTTGCTTTTTCATTCAGGATTAACAAGGGGGTGTGTCACACTATGGCCTTGACATTAACATTAAAAACTATCTTAAGGAAAAAAGAAGAGTCATGGAAACTCAAATATTTCGCCATGCAAAAAATATAATCTTAAAAAAATCCTCCAAAAGAAACCAAAATGCTTCAAGATATTATAGCTCTAAAACTAATCTCAAGTTTCAACACAAGCCAAAATAATCATCTTTCAAAAATCCTCATATATTAAAAATTAGACCTATTATTATTACCTAGGGGCGAAAATCCCTTAAGCTACTATACTCTATAATGAATCTAAACACAATATCCTTCTTGCCTTGGTAGGCGAGGCCAATAAATAAAGCACTGCACTCATTTTGCTCAGTGCCCAAGAGGCAGGCAGGCAGGCAGGCAGGCAGGCAGGCTCATAGCACAAATCTTTGTTCTCACGTAAAGAGGTGGTGGGTGGGTGTCAACGTGACGCCTTTGCGTGGCACCTTGCATGATTCTGTTGCATGGTTTGAATAATGTGGATGCACTATGAATTACCACATCGCATTAGCCCAATGGACATGGATGGAACTAGTCTATCGATAAGTAGACGACATATTTCTTAAATGGTTGTAGGTTTGAAATTGTTGAACAATTGCACGACATGATTTATATATATATATATTTTTTTGGGTAGGACATGCAAGACAACAAGTGTAATAATGAAGATCGTGCATTTTGAAACTATGCATGCATGACACCATGCACTAACACCCACCAAGTTCATAAGAGCTTGTTTTTCTACCAATGTTGGGTGTGTATGTAAGTTAGCGGAGATTATCTACCAAGATATGTGAAGCCTCAATCAATCAATGGGTAATTTTTTTTTTAAAATCCTAAAATGACCTACTTGGGCAAGCATGTTCACACTCATACACATGTGAGGCCCTTGCACAAACGGACCTTTTATATGTGAAGCTTGATGAATGTACATGCTTGGTAGGCTTCTTGGTTTTTACATGGTTAGGGTTCAGGCACATAGATTAGGGTTTTTATATTTCTAAGGTTACACCTGATCTTTGTGAAAGTGTGGAGAAATGATGAAAGTGCATTAACTCAAAATCAACAAGCCTACTACTTACGATGCAACAAAAAAATTTCAAGCGCTTGCATTGTTTAACGTGATCACTAAATTTGGCTAAGCAATTGTCTTTGTATTGATGTCAAGTAACCTACAAGTGGAAACAAGCTTTAGAAACTTAGGAAAGTTTCTTTCTTTTGTAATTTTTGTCTTTGGTTTTCAAGTTCTTTTTTTTTCTTTTTATGTTTCTCTGTTCAATTGGTTTCATATTTCCTTTTAAACATTTTGTTTTCAAGCTCTCTTTGTTTGCGAGTTCATGAACAACAAACCATCATGATTTTTTGTTTTTTATTTCTTGAATTCAGTTGACTTTCAACATTTAACATTTGCATCATTTCAATATCAATTTAAGGTTTTAGATCAAGTGCTTTTGTGTTTTGATTTTAGTTATTACAATGGAAGGTGAATGGCTTGAGGGGAACAAATCACAAATATCATTAGCTTTTATGACCCAATGTCCATTTCAGTCCATCAATGTTCATATTGGTGAAATCGGAATTGAAATTAGCAATGGTGCTCCATTTGAATTTGATTTAATTAATGAGCTAAATGTTGTGAAAGAGTGAAGAGATCTTATAAGTTGAAATAAATGCACAACTTTTGCAACCCCAAATTTTAATGCTACCACAACCATATGTTGCTAATATCTTGCAAATATGCAACTAATGATGTGAATGTTTGTGGTTCCATGAAGGAGGTGTCAATCAAATATGAAGGAACATCTTTGTACAAAACTATTACATGGACTAAAAAAAGTGGAAAAGGAAGGTAGGAATGGGTAAAATTTTGCAAAAATGCATATTTTCACCCTTGAAAGCTAAAGACACCAATGAATATTCACTTCACATCCAAAGTCATTCTCTTTTAAAACACTTTGGAATCTAAGGATGTGATCAATTTATGTTATTTGAGGTAGACAATTACCTTGCAAAACAAAGCTCCTAGCCTACAAATGTGGGTTGTGGTAAAAAAATGGCTAATGTTCTTACTCTAATGGTCACACAATGTGTGTTAAACCAACCCGAAAGATATTGGCTATTATTTGATGCAATTGTTGCCACCATAGCCATATGTTATATGATGGAAAACAAAAACAATGGTACAACAAATGAATTAATGTAGGTATGTGATTTACTATTTGGTTTTTTATGTTGATGTTTTTTATACATGAACTTCTTTTATTGTAGATTTGATTTTGTTTAACTTGTTCTTTGTTGTTGCTTATAGGTTGGGGATTTTGATTCTAAGTTGTTACATTTCAGCCATCACATGAAGTTTGAGGTAATGAATGTGTTGAAGCCTTTTTTGGCTTTTGCATCTTCATTTTAGCCTTGCAATGCACATAATATATGTTGGTCCTTATGCTGAACACTTGGTTTAAAAGTCTAGAAATGATTCAAGATTATGTGGGACTTGAAATGGCAATATAGATTCCAATGGAATATGACCATGAAGTTTTGATACCATTATTGCTAATTGTTTACAACAATTTGACACCAACCCCCTTTGTTGCTAACCTTTGGATGCATTACAATAACAAACACAATGTCAAGATGGGTGTTGTTAAGATGGAAGAGCTTGTCGATAATCATGCAGTAATAAATTGGGTTGACAAGTGGGGAATCCATGTGGAATGACAATTTTACTATTGGTTCCATGTGCACTTTAACAACAATGCAACCAAGTAATCTTCCAAACACTAAAAGATGTAATGCGTGAGTCATTAAAATGCCAAAGCTACTAGCCCAAATACATGGCCAAGGATCCAAATAGTGAGATCTTAAATTTTTTGGTGTTCAATTCCTATTTTAGCCAAACAATATTCTAGGCATGACTCCAAGTTATTAATAAATCATTAATGTAAATGATCAAGAGGACAAGAAGATTGCTTTCTATCAAAACATATAAATAGGATCAACAATAAAGACTTTCAAACCATTGAACAACAAAAAATGATAATTCTTCATTCATTCGGTTCATGGATAAAAATAATGAATTTGAATATACAAAAATGGTGGAATTTTGGTGGTTGTTTGTAAAACCATTACTAAGGTAAACCACCACCATTGGTTTGTGTTGGGGACTTTGTTTGTAAGGTAGTTGGCTATGTCATATGTCACAACCTTAACCTTATGGTGCCTAAGTAACAAGTGTATTCATTAATGGTTTTACGGGTGGTTTCAAGTGGTGGTCATTAAGGTGACTGGTCAAACACTGTTTGATTGGTCAATTGCCATGTGACATTTAAACATTGGCCATTTAGACTTTACCACATAACATTTAAACATCGGCTGCCTAGGTTAGGTGACATGGCATTTAAACATTAGCCACTTAAGTTATGCCACATGGTTAGAACCTAAATGACTTAGGTTAAACTTAAACTAGGCCTAAAACTAGGTACCTAGGTCTAAGTTTAGGAACCTAAAACCTTAAGCCTAGGCAATTAGGCCTAGCTTTAGGAGCTTAAAGTAAGCTTAAGCAACCTAGGCCTACCTTAGGAGCCTAAGTTATGTCCTTTCTTAGGTTGCACCTAAAGCTAGGCCACTAGATTAGGCCTAGATGTAAGCTACCTAGATTAAACCTACACCTAGGCCACCTAGGTAGGAAAATCCTATTTTATTTTGAATATGGCCTTTAAGGTTGAACCTTCTCATCCCAAGTGGCCTTCTTTTTTTAATACTTTTTATGTCTTGGATGCTTGGAATGCTTCCATTTATATTCTTCAAGATTTGAAAAGGATGACAAATAGTATGGGACAAACTTTTGAGGAGGAGAAACATTTTCATATGGACATACAACACTAGAGCCTTTTAGTTCATACAACATTATCTTTAAGTAATTATGTAATACACATTAATGAAATAAATAAATAAATAAGGAGGTAAGTAAATAGGTATGTTAATTTGTAATAATTAATATTTAATTATTTAGTTACACACTAATTAGTATATTTTAAGTAAATAATTAAGTAACAAACTAATCACTTATTGTAGGTACGATTGTAGGTAACCAATTTAACCTAGGTGTTGTTAATTAATTATACTTAGGTAAATAATGGGAGTTATGAGTTATAGGATGAAAGCATGGTAAAGTGTATAATTAAAAATACTTGTGAGGCTACTTGTCAAGTGAACAAAAAGTAAGACCAAAACCCATCACAAAATTGTTATACATTCAATCTTTTTAGTTAAATGATAAATAACAAGATACTTATTCATTATTAAACATCAATTTTTAAATTTTACATTGTAAAAGTAGATTTCAAGTAGATTTTTCTAAATGCAAGTAGCTTTTAAAACCTGTTTTCTACAATGTAACATTTGATTCAAGTATGTGTCAAGTATATTCTACCAAAGAGAAAATAAATTTGTTTTTAGTGAAGCCTTTGAATATACAATGATATTTATGTTATAACTTCATACACATATATTTCATTAAATTTTTTAATGAAAAAGTAGGTTTGAACACCATATTGATTAGTCAATTTCAAACCTGCTTATTCCCTACTTTTATTATTCCAAAATTTAAAAAAATTGTAGCTGATTTACAATAAACCCAATTAAGAGTTCAATAGTTTCAAAATGAAATTTAAGTAAAATTTGAATCTACTTTCTTATGTTTCGTGAAAAACTACCTCTTTTTTAACTTGATATTTTTTCAATAACTTTTTTTGTATACTTTACCATGCTTTCACCTTGTAATAGGTAGTACATATATTCAAAATTAAGTCACTTTAGCCTATGTATGCATGGTATGGTATTAATTAACATAAGGTATATATAGGGCAGGGTATTTAAATATTTAGCCCATATTCATTTTAGTTTACAAATGTAAGGTAGGGTAGGGTAATATATTTAGGTATTTAGGGTATTCACTTAGCCTACATATGTAAGGTCAGCTATTTAAATAATGTAGCTTATATGTAAGGCTAGGGTTTGAAAAAAAACATAGGTAGGTTTTGTATAGGGTATATGTAAGGTACAAAGGGTATGGTATAGGTAGGATATTTAGAATATTCATCTAAATTACATATGTAAACTAGGGTATTTATGTAATTTGTATAGTTTATATGCAAGGCTAAAGTATATGTAGGTATAGGCAAGGTAGGGTAAGGTATTTAAGTAGTGTAGTTTATATACAAGGCTAGGTATGTATAGAATAGGTATGTAAAGCTATGTACATATAAATTAAATACATATAACTTAAATATGTATAGACCATGTATATATAAATTAAGCTATATCTAGGCTAGCTATGTGTATCTAAGTAGCTATAAGTCTAGCCTATTTTAATGTAAGTTTAGATCATTATATGTACCTAGGTAGGTACATAAGAAATCATATATTAGCGTGTAACTTCAATACATAGGCTATGATATATTTAACCTATGTATAGATTCCGATATACCTAGCTTAACTATAGGCTACAACAAACATACCTTAGGTACATATCCTATTCTACTTAGCCTAAGTATAGATTGATTATTCTAGCCTAGGTATAGGTTAATTATATCTAACTAGATCATGATACCTACATTAGGTTAACAAAACATGGCCTAGGTATACTTAGCTTAGCCTAGGTATACTTCTACTTATACTTATTTAATATTCATGTCTATGTACTTACCTAGTGATTGCAAACTTAAGTACAAACATGTGGCATTTAAACATTGGCCACTTAAGTTAGGCCGCATGGCATTTAAATTACATGGTGGGTACCAACCTACCTTATAAGGTGGTTAACCTTATGCATAGTGCTTGGAATGACCACTAGGAAATAACACCCAAGTGGTTTGAAAAGGTGGGATGGAAAATTTTCAACCATGCCCAAAGGGATTTTGAGCAAAAGTTTTTTAAACCATCATTGCCCGCCACTACATGACCACTTTGGTGAGTTTTTAATGAGATTTGCCCACTCAACAAAATTGTGAATGGTTTGGGTCATGTGAAAACCACCCAAAGTTGAATTGGGTGATTGGTTGTAGTGGATGCATGGCTAACAAAGGATTAATCTTTACATTTAATAAAGATTAAAGCTTCATGTATAAGGAACTTAAATAGGTTGTTGGAAAAGGAGTATAAGATAAATGCATTTAACTAATGCATGTACTACCTTAAACCAATAAGTTTATTAGAAACCCACTATAGTGGTACCACCACAAAATGAGTGGTTTGCATAGTGGTTTAACCACATGTTTTCTAACAATGCTGGGCCATGTTTTGCTAATAGCCCAAAATTCCCAAAATTTTCATTTTCAAGAACTTTGTACATTGCAATAAGGCACTTGGTTTTTGTTGCACTTGAACATTTTATAAACATTAGCACCAAAGGTGTTTGTGGTAAGAATCTTAAGGCAAAATAATTTGTTTAAACATTCCTTATATATGAGTCCTTGAATTTTATTTTTCTCATGAGACAAAATCTTGGAAATTTTTCCAAGACTTGTTAGGAATCCCCAAACTTGTTCAAATTTGAAGTGCTATGTATCTATGTATATATGAAAAAAAACAGACTTTCAATATGAATGTACCATGACGTTTCAATAACATGTTCAAATGAGGGGGTCCACTAGATATTTAATGAGATAGTCCTTTTTGGTACCCCAACCATGCTTTGACCCATTATTAACTATCCAATTGTCTACTTGTTCTAAATTTACGTTGCATAATGTAATGTTAATAAGATTGGGCTCTTCAACGTTGATAGGTGGTTCCACATAATCTTCAATCACCACATTGGCATGAAAGGTGTTGGAACCAAATCCACATCCATTGCATTGCTTTTGTTGTGACACTCTTGAGCTCATTTGGCCATCTCACAAACTAGGTCAAATCAATTGTGCATGAAATGATTTTCTTTACCACAAAAGTTTCATGGACCAATAATGCATCGTTCGCTTTTATTCTAGTTGTATGAACGATGATTAATTGTATGGGTAATGATATGAGTTGTGACCATGTTGCCCTCCTAAGTAATGACTTGGAGTAAGAAATGTGAACTGTTGCATGCAAATTATTAAAACATCCTTTTAAATGGGGTTTGCTATGTGTTAGAAATGAGCTTGGGTTTTTGCTTTGAAAGGATGAATAATGAGGTCAATAAAAGATGGCAAGACATTAAAACTCAAGACATTTTAACATACAAAGTTAAAACTTGGAGGAAATGAATTAACCAACTCAACATTAAGCGTGGGATTCCTTACATGCTTCTCAATTTAGCTTGGATCTCTTGGATTTGATGAATGTATTTTTTTTAATAAAAGTTCCTTCACATAAATGAGTTATGGTACAATGAATTAAACTTGTGTTTTTAGCATTAATCTTCTAGCATTGTTGTTTTGTCCATAGAATGTAGCCAACATAGTACATGCCATAATGGGTGACTTGTGTATTCAAACATATTTGAAAACATATTTTCTTTCACTAACATGTGCAAATTGAGTGAAGTCCTTTTAATTTTTTCAACAATAATATTGGCTAGTTCACTAGGCACAAGAGGGTTGCCCCCTTGTGGATCTACAAAACATTAGGTGCCTTCTTTCATGAACAAAAGTTTCATCCTCAATTTTTAGGTTTGATAGGTCATTCCATCCATCTTGAAAGCTTTACAAAGCAAATTAGTTGCCATGGAAACAACTCTCAACAATGACAAATGATTTTTTTTCAAAAAATAGTACACACCAAATTGTCTTTAAGTTATAAAATATTTCTATCTTTGTCACATGAACTTTTCACTTTCTAAGACATGACAAATACAAGAAACAAACATTTCACCAAAGCTAGCTCTAGATAATAAAGAAGGGAAGAAAACTAAAATCAAGACCCCACATTCACACTTTTTAGCAAATAACCTTCAAGCTTTACCATGTGGAAAACCCTCTCCTCTTGGTTTGATTCACCACATAGACGGGGAAAAAATTATTCAATAAAGAATATATAAAAGTTATTAATTTATTAATCTATATAGTAAAACACCTAACTAATTAAGTTTATTCAATGAATACCAAGTTTGTTGCTAACTATTGTAACAAGTTCATCATCATAGAGATAACATGATTGAAGCTTGATCTTGCTTGCAACAATCACAAGAATAGGATAAATTGCTAGTGAAAATTCTCATCCTAGATTGTTTTTATGTAGGATTGTTGTCCAAATGATCCACCAATTCCTTTTAAACAATTTCTCATTTACATAAAACAAAAGTAAATTAATATGAAAAATTATTTTAAAAGAAAAGTGTGGTGCTATTTTATTAATAATTGTTCAAAATGCTTCACAACATGATTAATATCATGTACCATGGCAAGTGTAACACTTGCTTGGTTTGCTAGGCATGAACAATTCAAATTTTCAATTGATGTGAATTTCAAACACACAACACAACATTACAAACTTTACAATTATGCAAGGTATTTGAGTGCAAGAGATTTTTGCAATGTTGAAGTAATTTTGTCCAAGAATTCTTCATCAATTATGAATTTTATTCATAAACACAAAGTATCTTTGTGAATGGTTTGTTGGTAAGGGAAATATGATATGGTCAAAGGTTTTTGGAGAAAATGTTTGATCATCCATCTTTCAAGGGTTTGATTTGATGTCTTTAATGAAGTCCACCAATCATACATTCACTTTAAGGGTTCATCATAATACTTGTGAAATTGCATTTAATTAAGAAGTGGTAATTGTAATATTAGATTAAACATTATCATTTGACAAAGGAAGTATTTGACAAATCAAATAGTTACATATTAAGAAAAAACTTCCATCCTATTGTTATCCATCCAAAGATGAAAGCAAGCAAGTGGGGTAAAGGCATAGTATGGTGGCCCACTTTTAAAAATAATCATATTCCACAAAATTCATGTTCTTGTGTTAAAATTTTAATTTTCTATGGCCCCATTGGTTAAATGGCAATAAAGTTCATGTATTAAAAGAAATAAATTCCATATTAATAGGAGCCCAAGTAGAGATTTGAATTATATGCACCTTTGAAAAACAACAATGTTATGGACTTATGAAAATACAAGTTAATTTAAGGCATTCAAAAGTTCATAGGTAGAATTTGGCTAAGAATTTTAAAGAAAATATTCACGTACAAGTGTATTATTTCAATTTAACTCATATGCTAAGTCACTATAGATTATTTTGAATAAAATTTAAGATGAACATTTTAATTTTCTATCATTCCAATCAGAAATTTGAATTTCAAAAGTTCATTACTACTAGCATATGAACTTTTTATCAATGAACAACTACGTAAATATCTTCATAATAAAGTTGTTAGTTTACATTCAATTATCAATTAATAGATTTAAAAATACTGCTCACCACATGTCTTTAAACAACAAGTACCAAACAAAAAAAACACCAATGTGACACCAAAAGTGAACCACCATACCTTGCATTCACTCAATAGGTAATTTCATCTTTGGATCTTGGTGATTTAGACTATTGATATTCAAGTTAACAAGTTCAAAATCATCAAGGCATAAGAAATTACCTAACAACATCAATTAAGCCTCATTCATAATTTTAAATACACACCAAGATTGAAAATCAAAGATAAGATGGCAAAGGCTTGGAACATTTCCATGGGATCAACCAAATTTGATTCACCCTCTTGTTTTTGGGAGATTATAAGATCAACATATATTTTGCTCTTGCACTTCGGTCAAAGTTCCAATTTGTGGAGAAATGATCTAGGAAACATGAATCTTGTTACTCCCTCCCCTTTTAGGTTACCATTGAGAGGAAAGTTTGTGAGTGTGTTAGGAGATGGTGTTAAAAGAATGGACATTGTACAAGACATTGTGGAGATGCTTTGTGAAGGTGTTGGAAAAGAGTTCCCAATCCTTTCTCCTGACTATTCTTTTGCCAAATGATATTAGCACACCCAACTTTTCTCAAGCTGAGTTTGCATCCATAATTTTTATTTATTTATTTTTCATTTCTATTTTTTTAAATTAGCACAGATCCCCAAAAAAATCCAGCATTATTTGAAGACCCAATTGTAAAAATTTCCAAACCAGGGTTTCTTTTTTTTTTTTTTCAAATTTGTCAATTAGGGGGAC
>Ga0209611_10000758_pt1 | contig 50870 bp, 46 predicted proteins | sample S1TSphgellanicum_3_FD_187693 | JGI IMG/M metagenome (GOLD analysis project Ga0209611, IMG submission 187693) | Host-associated microbial communities from peat moss isolated from Minnesota, USA - S1T2_Fc - Sphagnum magellanicum MG (SPAdes) (version 2) | ecosystem: Host-associated > Plants > Peat... | reverse complement strand
ATCAATGATATAACTATACATTTTGCACTTTATATTTTTTTAAACAAAAGCTTCAATGAACTAAAAGCATTAAATGATGAAAAATATGACACTTTATATTAAACCTTTATGATCAACCACAACTATTAGTTATAAATGAAATATTTTTAGTTGGTAATAGAATGTTATCATTTGTTGATCATAGATTATAAAATCTAACACATAATCAATTCATGGGTGGTCTTGATGTTACAATAATATGAGATTGTTACCAAGCTCCTCTAGTTCGAGATTCTTGGATTTTCAAATCACAAACTAATGGAATAAATAGTTTAGATACAAATTTTCTAGCATGAAAATGTTCAACGTTGTGAATTAAAACAAGTTATGCAACAAAATGCTGTAAATTTCATCAACATTTTAAATAAGTTTCAAATTGTTTCACAAACTTGCAAAGACATAAATTTCATTAATAAAGTTTGTTTAAAACCACCTCCTATGGACAATATTTGTATAGATTGCATTCAAATTACTTAATTCCATTCCTCAATTTACCTTACCATAAATTGAATACACAATTCAAAACACAACATATTGATTTACATCTTCCTTCTTGAATCCCTTTAAATGGGTAAGGGCCCATGTGTCTATGACACCTTGTTGATTAAGGCCCAAACCTTGGAGCTTTTCTTCTCTTTACTTTAGGCCTGGTCAAACGCCATACGCATGGTACAAGATTTTTTTGTTGTTTTTTGGCACCAACTGGCCATGCATCATGTCACATGTGGAAGTGAATAGTAGATACAACTGCATGTAGACACTGGACCATTCTCCAGGAATTTCAATGGTCAACCCTAAAAGAAAATTTATTAAAAAAAAATTAAAAATTAAAAATTAAATTACGTATATATTTAACACTTTTAAATTTTTCATCAAAATAATACAATAAATCTAAAATATTATCCAAAAGGGTCAGTCTGTTTAGTGGGCCCGCTATGATGCAGTTCCAGGTTAGGGCAATTCTGAACTGGAACATTGGTTAACACCCTGTAAGTGGGCCCAAAGTGCGTGTGCACCGTGAACCGGTACCCACCATGCACCATCCACTGGATATCCCGTTATTACTCAGTTGTGGATGAACCTCAACTGAGTTAACATTTGGTTTCATCTTGGTAACTAATTCTGTAGGAAATAGATCTCATATATAGGCAGATAGGTAGGAAAATAGACAACTTCTAGGTAAGTAGATGGTTTATACGTAGCTAAAGGGCTGTTTTTATTACCTACCTACTAACAACCTGCTTGTGAGTTGTTAGCAGGTAGGTAGGGGGAAAAAAAGTGAGTTAACCACCATGGTTAGCTAGGGAACTGGAACCCAACAGAAAACTGTTCCCTAATTACTTATCATTCATTCATCCTTCATGGTGGGCTGGTGGATACTGGTTCAAGGGTTCTGTTATTCTGAAATATTTTAGACACTACTGAAACTGAGGGTTCTTTATAATTCCAAATAACTGCACAACACTGGCTGAGACTGCCTAATTCATGCCGGTGCTAAGATTAGGTTGGAGGTTAGTTGTTGAGAGAAAATGACCACATGAGAGCTGAACTCTCGTTAGGTTTAGGCTTTGAATACACTGGTTAGGGTTTAAGGTTTCCATGAGGTTATGGAAGAGGTAATTGACACCTTTTTCTTTTTTGTAATGTGTTGTGAAGTGAGTTTTGGGATTTAAAGAAAAATTAGTTGAAGAATGAAGATGATGGTGATTGCCACTCCTAAAGAGAGCAGGACACCTATTGAACAATGTGAAGGATGGAAGGTCACTGAAGGTTATGCATCTACAAGTTTGCATCTTCACAATTACTAGATTAAGTGACAATTGTTGTATTATTGTGAGATTTGTTGGCTTTTGTTTCAAAATATGAAATCAAGTTCATTGGCAATGATTGGCTTTAGTTTTGAGGCTAGATTTTTATTATCTAGTATGTTTTAAGCACTAAATGGCCTTGATGAGATTAGGGCAAAATGGCAATGGTGGTTATGGTTCTAAAAGGGTATTTAAGGTCCTTGTACTAGTTGTGTTCCTATGATCTTGATGTTGTTGATGATTTTATGTTCTTTGAATTGATCTTATTTTACTTTGAATGTATGTCCAAAAGTTGCTACCCATTCAACACCCATCAAGAGTGTTGAAAGGAGCAAATTTTTCAACTAATCTAATGAGCACATCGCATGGAATCACTTTGGAGGTCATCCATCACTCATAACATGACCATGGGGTCAAGAGCTAATCACCATAGTCCCAACTCTAACCCCACCTCTCATCACTTCACCATGGTTGTTGGGAGGAGGAGGAAGCAGCAGCAATTGCAAACTGTGTAAGCTGCTGCCTGAGAATGTGGGGACACCTCCAAAAAAAACACACAGTGTGCAGTTGGATTCGCCTGTCTATATTGATTTGTTAAGTTATTGGGTTCTGTTGTGTTTGAAGGAAACACCGTTGGCATGGTCCCTGGATGATGATGATGATGAATTCAGGCTGCACCAAAGATACCTGTTTCAACCCATTATAGAGCTCTTTGCATTTTATGCATCATGTCTGTTTTTTTTACTGTAATGTGACAAGTGCAGAAAATCTCAATCATGTTCCCCTAAAATACAAAAAAGAATAATATTGCTAGAAAACACTAAAAAGTACTACAATCCTCAGTGTTTATTTACTATTTGTTTTTCAAACGTTTTTTAAGTCAGAGGAAAGAAGAGCATCCCAAGGTAGATTTAGCATTTATTGTATGAAAAAAGAACTATTAAAAGTTTTCTCCTATCACTTTTTGTGGGTAGTCCAAACATGATGACATTTCTTCAAAAACCAAAATTTCCCTAGTTTATTAATCGAGTACTTTTTTTATTGATAAAAAAGTGAAGAAATGTAACAGAATGTACCAGCTTTTTTTCTTTAATTTTTAAGTTTTAATTTTTACCCTCAATGATGCAAAAATTTGTCACAAAAGAACACACTGCCTACATTGGGCCAAACTCTTTTTCTTTAGAGGTCCCTACCTGGCAGAGATGAGATGAGAAGAGAGATCCCAGCCAGGCTGTGGGACATTTGTTTTATTAGCCCTTTATTGGGTACCCATGGCCTCAGCACGAATGTGGGTAGTTAAAGCACCCCAGTAAGGGCATCTCAGATTCTTGGAGCTCCCCATTAGGGCCCAATGTTGTACTTAGCAACCAATGGGGGCCCCAAATTCGTCCATTGATGGTCCCCACTGCATGGCAGCAGCATCCAATTCTATAGGTTCACCAACTAGAGTATAGCATACAGGTAAGAGCATTGGACCCTCCACCCCACCCCCCATCCAATCCATTAATTTATTTTCCACTCAAGAGTCAAGGAGTATTGGCCCGTGTTGAGCGGGTATCAGAATCCCCCACAACACTCTTCCAGGTTTTTCAGGCCAGTTCTCAGCCTGAAAATCAGAGGAGGATATCACCTTTTGTGAGAACCGTGTGGCTGAAAGAACTGCCAAGTGATGGGTCACTGGTATAGCCCATTCTGGGACCTCAAAAGGATTTAATTTTGTTTTCCATGATACTCAGTGGGTAGCCATCAGGTATCACTGGGAAAAGAAAGAAAGAAGGCATCTCAAAAAAGTATCACCTGCTTCTTTTTCAAAGTGCCTGCTCTTTGCGGAGGAAAGATTATGAGCTGTATGTAAGGTGCGCTCAAACTACACTACAAAAATTGTACGGGTCTTTAGGACTTGGTGAGAGACTACCAAAGGTACTTGAGAGGTGATTAAAAAGGTCCTGTTGACAATGGTGTTTACTTGTAGGAGGTGGACTGACACGCCTTTTTCTGCTTGCCATCTTGTGTTTCAGTTTCATTAAAGCTCCTTTTGTGTCTGTTCCTTTAGTTCGTAGTTACTTGCGCACCTCACATCACACTTAGTTAGTCCCCAAGTCCCAACCACTCAAGATGGACTTAGACTTACTATTTAGACTTGCTAAACCTTGCTCTCAAGTCTTAGTCTAACTGGAGCCAGCCAAGGCTCGACTCCCAGATCTGGCCCACATGGCCTTAAAGCCAAATTAGCCTCATGTTGATTTGGGGGCCCTCTAGGACCCAACTCCCAGAGTTGGTCCAAATCAATTAAGTCAAAATGACTTGAGTCGTCCCGGGGCCAACCCTCTTTTGGCAGCCTTGAAGCTTTAAAGGGACAACTTCTAATCGTCTTAGGCACTTTAGCGAGCTCACCCCCTTGGGCAACCCAAGACAACACTTGATCGTCCATGGAGGGCTTTAAGGGGATAATGCCTTGCATTATAGTTTCGAAGACAACGTCTAATCATCTTTCTGGCCGGCGAAAGCCTGAACTCTCGCCTTAGCCCATCCAAACCTCAAGGTCCAAACATATCACAATTCTTAGAAGAGTCAAACCTCGCAAAGCCATTTTTGGCCTAACTCTCATATTGCCTTCGTGCCCCACTAAGGTGGTCCCAATATGAGGCCCGTATCCACTTAAGACATCTTTTAAGTGAAAGGGCATGTGATTCACCGCCACCTTCTGGAGGTCTATGTTCTTGTAAACACAAATAACATGTTGCCCTTGTCATAGCAAGTCCACCCCTTTTGCCACCCTTTTACCTCAAGCCTTTAAGAAAGTAATTAGTTATTGAATTAAGTATAGTTTGCATCCCAAACTCTTTCTATTAGATGCAAGAGGATTTTTAAACAATTTTCTTATATGTTTTTGTGTCAATCCCCTAAGCCACATTACACCCCTCTTAGGCTCACTTCTCTCACCAAGTGACATTCCCCCTTTGTGGGCACCCTCAAAACATTTGAAGGTTAAATTTCATGCCTAGGCATGTTCATTTGGTGACCCTGGGCAACCACACCAAGGTATGACTATAAAACGCACCAATAACTAGAATCAACTTGGGCTTAGCCAAGTCGGGTTCCCTTTGCCTTAGAAGGACATGTTCTCAATTCCATGCACTGGAAACCTCACCCCCACAAGCTTATTATTAGTTCGAGGACATTCCATTTAATGCACGCACATCACTACCATAATCTCACCTAATTATGCCCTTAGAATTTTTTCTTTCGAATTCAACTCATTAAGTCCATTTTCATTGGTTGTCATCACCTCAACTCAACCCTCAACTACTTCTTCCATGGTCCACCCCATTTTGTACACCTTGACTTCAAATCAACTACCATCTTGCCTCAACTTCAATTATATATACGTCCATTCTTCTGGGTTTTATCTCAACCTCAACTTTTTGGAGGTTGATGTCCTCATCAACATTATACTAATGTATTGGACTTGTTTTTATGTGCTTTCTTATTCCCCATTTCGTGGCCACGCTCCGGTTCAAACTTTTCAACCATTTTAGCAAGTGGTCTAAATGAGTGGGCTTCACCCACTATGATTTTTTCAAGTGACATCCTTTCCATTTGACTAACTATTACTTGCCAATTCACCTAATCTACCTTACAATTAAAATATGTTTTACTTCCCTAACAAACTTGTGCTCAATCAGGTTGAATCTTGGGTGATAGGCTTGTTTCCGATCCTTCTTTTTCTTATCCTCATGAAGTAGCTTCAACTTGGACACATGGAAGGTCATGTGGGCTACCAACGTTGTTGGTAGTTATAAAGTGTACACATCGGGATAGGGTTTATGAATGATCTTATAAAGACCCACATACTTTGGGACAAACCTATTCGCCAAAGTTTCAAGCATCTTAAAGTCTTGTATATTTAATCACATTAGGTCCCCCACCTTGAATTCAATGTGCCTTTGCAACTTGTTAGTTTGTTTTTCATAACTAACCCATGCCTTTTGTAAGAGTTTGATGGCTCATGCTTTCCTCTCTTCACATTTTATTGCCATCTCTTCAACCTCCTTACCGCCTTCATGGCACATGCCTCTTGTTATAAAAATGGCTAAATCCATGGGTTGTTTCACTTTAGCTCCTAGGGCCAACTCAAAGGGATTCATTTTTATGGTCAATTGTTTTATGGAGTTGTAGCAAAACTCCCCCATACCTAGATGGTCACCCCAATCCTTATGATCACTAGTGATATAATTACGGAAATATTGATTCAATATCTTGTTCACTCTCTTAGTTCGTCCATTGATTTATGGATGGATAACGGTACTAAATTTTAACTTGGTCTTCACTTTCTTCATCAATAGTGTCCAAAATTTCGACGTGAATTTCACATCCTCGTCACTTACTATGACCTTCGACATACCATTATGCTAGACCCACATGTTGAAAAATAGTTTTATCATCCTCGTTGTCGTGACTTTTGTTTGGGTCAACACAAACTTAGCCAATTTTGAGAACTTGTTTACCACCACAAAGATGGCATTCATCCCCTCCCATTTTAGGAGACATGTCATAAAATCCATTGAGATGTTCTCAAATGAACCTAAAGGAATTGGGAAGGGTCTATACAACTTGAAAAAATTTCTTATGTATCGACTAGGTACTTTGGCATTTCACACACGTGCAGACATAGTGTTCTACATCTTCCTTCATTTTAGGCTAGTAAAAATTTTTCCCAAACAACTCGTTTGTTGTCTTCTCACCATGGTGTCCCGCCATGGGCGCATCATGCATTTCTTGTTTAACTTTTTTCATGAACAATTTTCCCTCTAACACATAGACTCATGATTGTTTCCATCTTAGCAATCCATCTAAAAGGGTGATCCTTCTCACTTTTTTTTTTAGTGCAAGTCATTGAAATAACTTTGTGCCAAGTGATCTTCCACATACGCCTCTTGTATTTTCGTCTTTAGATCATTCTCTGACAAACATGGCTCGAAGAATTTGAGTACTTCCCCAAGGCATCTCCCCTTGGTATTCCTCTTTGCGACTTGACACATTTAGCACCACATTGTCTTTGTTACACTTATGGATCAACTCGATGTCCATAAGTGCCAAAGTATCTTGCCAACATAGTTGCTTCACCATGGCCTTTGGTCGAATCTCAAAATATCTCAAAGAAATATTATTATTAAAAACTTTGGTTTTATGAAAGCCTAGGTAATGTTGCCATGCCTTTAAACAACTCATTACCACAAACAACTCCTTTTCATGAGTTGGCCATTTCAATTACCCCCCCTCCCTCCGCTTGCTTGTTACTTTCAAAGGTGATTGGGTGTCCTTCCTACATTAAAACCCTGCCTATCACAAACCCACTCACATATGTATGAACTTTGAATGGTTTTGTAGAATCTGGGAATCATAACACCAATTCTGACAATAACTTCCTTTTCAAAAGGTTGAACAACCTTTGTTGTTTACCCTTCCACTCAAACAATCCCTCTTTCGTTAGGAGGTTGGTGAACGGTTTTACCAAGGCCAAGAAGTCCTTTATGAACTTCCTATAGAAATTGGTTAATCCTATGAATGACTTAATCCCTTTTGCCGAAACCGGGTTTTGCCATTCCCTAATTGATTCAATTTTCTTTGGGTCAGGCCTCACCCCTTCCCAGAACAACACATGTCCCAAAAAGTTCATTTTCGGACTTGCAAACTTGTTTTTTACCCAATTGGCATATAATTTTTCTCTTTAAACTTTTGCAACACAAACTTTAAATGTGTCACATGTGCTTTTGCAAACTTAATACACCAAGATGTCATTTATGTAAATGATCACAAACTCATTTAACTTCTTGTGAAAGATTGAGTTCATCAAAGTTGTGAAAATGGATGGGGTGCTACATAGCCCAAATGACATAAGCCAAAAACTCATATGAATCATATCTTTTCTTCATGGTCATCTTTTCCACATTTGTGTATCCAACACAAATCTGAAATAGCCTGACTTCAACTTGATGTGGGTGAAATAAGAAGCCCCATTTAGACAATAAAAAAGATCATGAATTCAGGGCAAAGGGTAATTGTTTTTAATGGTGATTTTGTTCAAGGTGTGGTAATCTATGCACATGCATAATTTTCCATCCTTTTTGTCCACAAATAAAATGGGCAAACCATAAGGTGATTTACTTGGCCTAATGTATCCCCATTCCATTAAGTCCTTTATTTGAGCATTGAACTCATGTAGTTCTTTTTTAATAAGTCAGTAAGGCAACTTAAAAGGTGGTGTTGACCTAAGCACCACCTCAATTTTATGGTCCACATTATGAAAAGGAGGTAGATGTTTAGAAAACTCGTCCGCTAGGACGTCCAAAAATTTATTAATTGCATTGGAAATGCAAATAGGCCAAGACTTAGCCCCTTTAACTTTAAACTTGGCATTAGATTCATCCATAGGAATAAAAATTAAAAATTAAAATTCACGTGAAGAGACCAAATGATTACCCGCCTTAATTAAATTAGCCTAGTATTCAACTTTTGATTTAACAAACCTATTTGCTAGCCCAATAATGATTCTTAACTTATAGCCTCCTTTCAAAACATCTACATGGTAAACATCTAAAAAGGTGTTCCCTAAAATGGCCTCAATGCCATCAAAGGTGTAGACCATGACATTCTTCGTAAACTTCGCCTTGCCACATTCGAAAACAACCCCCAACATTAGCTTGCTTACTGGTGTTGCAGCTCCTTGTGTTAATTGGACCCTAATGGGTTTGGCCACCTTTGTAGCTGCCCACTCGAGTTGCATTACTGCACTTGGGCTTACAAACGAGTGCGAGGCTCCTGAATTTCAAAGACATAACACCCTTATTAACCCAATTTTTTAGTTTGTATATAATAACTGGTTAAACCAATTGGTAACTAGTGAAGCAGTATAACTTAAGGCTATTTTAATTTTTGGTTCATGGGTTTTAGGTTAACCGGTCTATTATAAAAACTAGTAACCAATATGTTATAGTAACCAATTGATTAACAAAACAAGTTGATTTGAACTTGTGACTAGTAACTTGTTATTTTGATTTTAAAGTTTTACTAGTTAATGATTATTTAAGTTGAGACAACATTATGAATTGGTGTAACTAGGAGGACTTAGATAATCTTCTTTTTTTTAATAACTTTTGAATAGTTTTTTATTTTTTAAAAAAAATTTACTTTAATTTTCTTATGATGCTTTTTGTTTGTGTTTTTGGAATGCAAGCTTTAGAAATGTTATTCTTGATGAATAAGGAAGAGACTACAATGCTTCTTGTGTTTTAATATTCAAATTTGAAGAAAACTATTGATAATTTCAATAAACTAAAATTTGAATGTAAGAGTATTTGAAACTAAAGGGATAGAAAAAACCCTTAACATTTGGCAACCATAGAGTGTTCATAGAACAAAAGTGGGAACAAAAGAATGTTTACACTATCTAGTTTTTAATAAATTTTTTGTTATGATATTTTAGGTTTGGATTTGTATTAGGTTTTAGTAATTTTCTAAATCTTGTGTGTGCATACTTTTTGTTTTTCTTTACAAACCAATAATTAAATTTTTTTGGATTTTCATGTTGATCCCTGATTTTTTCTTAGCAACCCATTGACCAAAAGAAAATTTAAATTAGTGATTTTTGTGTGAAGTGAAGAATAATCACAAGGGGCCTTAAAAGGCAATTAGAATCAAAGCATTATAACAACCTATTTGTGAGGTGGTTCAACCACAAAAACAACCACATTTTCAAACCAAAGGAATACAACCAGTTGAAGCTCCTAGCAATGAGCCTCAACAACCTGTTATAGCAAATGTACCTTTTCATCAAATATTCACTAAATAGGAGGAAAGAAAGGAACCACAAGTACCTTCAATTGGTTCATTTTTGATAGCCTAGTAGTCATCCCAACAACGAAGGTCAAATGCACAACTAGATAGACAAAACACCAAACCTGTTCGACATACTAATGAGGTAACCTTTACAAGACAAAGATGGTAGTTTACGACATTCAATTACTACATTCCCAAAACAACTATGCTTTCTCAATCAACATCTGTTGTTGGTTATTATACATTTGAACTAGTTCTTAGTTTGAATCCAACCACAATAGATTCCGAATTAGAACGCACCCAACTTTTAACCTGATTAGAGCAACTACATAACTTGGAACAAAGACCTTCACATAGATCTACTTTTCAAAACCCTATAGAACTAATAGAAGTAGTCACAGGCCCTTGTTGTTGTTCAACAAACACAACCTATCACTCAAGGTGTGTAGTTAAGTGTATCTATCATGGGAATTGTTGAACAACCATTTGTTCAATGAAGTATACTGGTTACAACCACCCAACCCACTATTGAAATTGCATTAACCTATGCATATTGTCAACAGGTTGGACATGAGTTCAATAATTGTCCCTTTGTGGATGATAAATCGAAAACACTGATGAGAGAAAAACTTAGAACTTCTCTATAGCCTATGGTACTAAGCACACCAATGACACATGTTGGTGTACATGTACAACAAACTCAAACACAACCAAGTTTGGTTACCAACCCAATATCGGTTAGTCAACATTTAGGTTGGCCACAACTTGTTACACCACTGATAGCAAGGCAACCAAAAATAATATTATACATGATGTGGTATAATACAATTCCATCTTTTTTACTTATGGATCTTAACATGTACTCAATGTATGATTTGGGAATCAAAGGACTTGATCCATTGATTTTTGGGAGAAAGAAGGGATGTGCAACCAATGTCATTCAACTAGAATTAATGCCACTTATTGAACAATTGATGCAGAACTAGTATCCTATCAGAATTTCAATTTCTAGACTAGAACAACTAGTTCTAATTGCAAGAGGTTTATTTGTTCAACAAACATTGGCAACAATTCTACCCGATAATATACATGTTACCATTGGACTATTTGTCTATGGTAATGGTGTTCCTATCCAACAGCCCAAAAAGGTTAATTTATATCCATAACCAAGTGGAGAACCGTTTGGAGGTTTGCCTAATGGAGGATCGCCAGGAGGAGGATCTCCTAATTGAAACACACCTAGAGGACCACCACCTGATCCACATGTTGGATTATATGGATGGCAAGCACCTGATCCAAGGATATTCATGCCACCATGGTATGTTGAAACCAATTCTAATTCGGTCCGAATTAACTAATAAATTGCCATATTTGAAGCTTCAATATCCCACATATGTGAAAGATACTAATCTTGATGCTCACATGTAAACTTTCAAAAAGGTAATCAAAGCCAATGGTGAGATTGTGGAGGCGGATATCATCAACCTATTCGGTTTCACTTTATGAAACATCTCAAAGTGGGGTGAAAAATTCATACAAGATCATCCTAATTGCACATTTGATGAATTGGAATAAGCGTTTTGCAAGCACCTCCAAATTGTGAAGAATGACGAAGAAATCTATATGTAGTTGAGGAATCTTGAATAACAAGTTGGCAAATGAGTAGAAGTCTATTACAAACATTTGCTTAAACTAGTTAATTATTTACAAGGGAAAGCTATTAATGTTTTCCTTACTACTATTTTCAGAGCATGTTTACAACCATACCTTATATTAGTGACAATAGGTATGAAAAGAGATACCTTGATCAAGCATAAGGAAGTTGCGATGATTGTGAAGAAAGTGGACCAATCATAGCAAATTACAATGCTTTGATAATTCAACCAAAGTCCAAACCAGTTGCACAGCCCATAGTCATTTATACCACTACTAGGCAACAATTAACCTATTGAAATTGTGGTAAAATAGGTCATGCAAAAGAAACCTATCATAACAGGAAGAAAAAAAGACCAACAATTCCTGTTGTACCCACTAAAGTTGCTAAATGTCACAACCCCACTTTGAGGGAAATGTGAGGTCGTCACTCACACTCCCGAAAATGGGACTTGGGAGTCCCCCGAGACTCCCAAAAACTCGGAGTGTGATTGCAGTAGTCAAAACACCTTGCATTGAAGTGTTCTTTATACCGTTGGAAAGGTCTTGAAGTGTATATGTCCAAAATGGACTCGCATGAGCCATTTGGACATCTACAACATAAGTTATGGTTGAAAGAAAGGCCGGGAGTCAAACTGGTAATTTGACTTTTGACCATTAAAAGTCGGGAATCGACCCGATCCCGATGTGTGCAGGTGAAGTGCGACACACCATTGGAAAGCTCTCAAAGAGAGCTATAATTTTGGTTCAGACTTTGTTCCGATCCAAGCTTGGGGCGAGAAGTTATGAACGCCCAAAGTCCCGGGAGTCCAAACTGGGACAATTTCGGGACTCCACTTTGAGAGTCTCGGGAAAAAAAACCATTTGGATGCAAGTGCGGTGGAAAGCTGCAGAGAATACTATATGGGGGAAGGTGTTGGCTTCCCCCGAGTCTAGGCCGTGGTGAGTCAAGTGAGTCCAAGGTTGCCCGTGGCTTGTCCCAACACTGAAAATGTGAAGAATGAGTTCTAACCAACTTGTTGGTTGGATGTGGGTGTAGGACCGAATAACTAAGTAGCTTGTCCTTCTTCCTAGTCTAATCCCGGAGCTTTTAGCACGCCCCTCTCACTCCCTTTAGTGCTGGAAATTAGGAGCGTGCCCCCAGTCCCCCACTTTTCCGCAACTCGAGTGACTTAGCCCCAACTTGGGGCTAACTAGGGACTTAGGTGCGCGTCACTAAATCAATAGTTGAAGTGACTACACAACCTATTAAACCAACCAAATTGCCATTAAAATATCCTTATATTATCTATTCTAGCTCTAAACATTGTGCACTTAATTGTCTTAAAAATATAGAAGTTCAAAACATGTTCCAAATTAAGCCAACCACTACTACCACTATAGTAGCAAAAAACCTTAAACCTAATAATGTACCAATCAATGTAATTGTTGTTGTCATGACACATAACCAAGTACCAGAACAATAAATTCTTAGAGAATATGAATAAGTGAAGGCAAAAGCAATAGCTAATTAGCAAACAAAGTAATAATTGCATAATTCCTTTGTTCATACTATCATGGAATTACAAGGAAATGACTTAACGTCACAAATATTTGTTGATTTAAATGGATCACTTCATTTGAATTGGACTGATCTAATAAAACCAATAAGTCAATTGGTTACTAGCAAGCAACATGTTTAGTTACTTCACAAACAATATCATTAGAGAAAATTTTGGAAGAGACATTAGCACTCAAGTTCTAGAAACTAAGTATGTTATCAACTTGGGGCAACTCTTGAAGATTGTTTCAGACATCAAATGGTACATTTTCAAACTAATCAAGTATGTTCAACTAGTCCAATTTGAATTTGCATGTGCAACAACGGCTATTGATCATTACATGGTCGTGATTCAAGTCCAAGTTGGTAAGAACTTTATTGACGATCTACTAATTGATGGGGGATTTGGAGTAACTGTCATTACTAAAAACTTGATAATATAATTAGGTCTGTCAAAACTTAATCCAGTGCCTTATAATTTGCATATGGCAAATCAAACCATAGCCAAACCACTTGGTTTTATTAAGGATTTGAAGATATTTGTTCATGGAATTCCGTATACAGTTACATTCACTATCATCAACAATAATGTATTAGATTATAGTTACTCAATGTTAATAGGATGCCCATGGTTGAAAGATGTAAAAGTATCCCACAATGGGGGAACTAATATTGTTACCATATAAAAAACTAGTACAATAAGAACCATACATGTTACCAAGAAACTTGGTGTTCAAACTAAAAGACCAAAAGTCTTAGTTTGTTATGATTTCCATTTTGGAATATCTAATGAAGAAAAGGATGTGATGTTTGCCACCGAGTTTGACCTATTTTCAATAGGAACCATAGCAGTACTAACTCATACTAAACTTGTCTTAAATTAGTCTACATACCATATATTGTCATAATAGAACCGGGCCCAAAACAACTTGTTAAATTAGTAGGTTTATTAGATGTAAAATTAAAATACCATTTGACATTGTCAAACAACACTTACTTGAAACTTTCTTCCATCTAAAGGTTGGAGAGATGATTGTTGATGAAACACTCGTTTGAAAGCAAGTACATGACCTAACCATAGCAAGATGGATAGTTACTAAGGAAAAACAATTAACCAAAATCAATTTGGGTACCAAGGAGAATGTGCAATAGGTGAAAGTCAACTTTGCACTTGAATCAGTTATCACAGATCAATTGATTGAACTTCTAAAAGAGTTCAAAAATGTCATTTTCCTAGACATACAAAAACTTGAAGGGTATTCCACCAGAGATTGTTCAACACTAGATTAAATTGGATACCATAGTACCACCTACTCATCAAACAAGGGTTGAATCCTAATTATACTGTTATTATCAAGTAAGATATATACAAGTTATTTGTTGTTGGTTTTATCAAACCGGTTGAGGAAGCAACCTAGTTGCTTCCAATAGTGGTTATTCTTAGGAATAATGGGGAGGTCAGGATCTATGTTGATTTTAGGAAACTCAATGTAGCAATAAAGAAGGAACCTTACCCATTACCTTTCACGAATGAAATCATCAACATAGTTGTCAAGCACAAAAGTTTATACCTTTCTGGATAGGTTTTCAAGATATCATCAACTATCAATTACACTAAAAGACTAACATAGAACCGCCTTTGTGATAGACTTGGGGGCTTTTGTGTGGGTTGTGATGCCATTTGCTATCCAAGGATAGTAATTAAAACTTTTTGTGAGTACATTGGTGTATTCATGAAGATTTTTCTTGATGATTTCATGGTTTTCAGTGACTTGTCAACTCACCTTAAGAAGCTAAATAAGTGTTTCCTTAAGTTAAAGAGTTTGGTATTAATTTGAATCTAGACAAGTGTGCATTCATGGTGTTTTCAAGAACCATCTTAGGTTTCATAGTGTCCAAAGAAGGCAAAGTCATGGATCCTAAAAAGGTTTAAGCCATAATGAACATGCCAATACCTACTACCCCCTAGGAAATCCAAGTTTTTAACGAGATGGCCCAATTTTATAGGTGTTTCATTAAAAATTTTGCTTCAATCATCTCACCTATCACTAAACTATTCAAAAAGTTTGAAGTCTTTGAGTGGACTTAAGAATGCTAAAATGCTTAGGAGGAGATTAAGAACTAGTATATTCAAGCCCCTATTTTGATTAATCCAAATTGGGAGCTTGAGTTTCATGTTCATACAAATGCATCTTAATTAGCAATAGGAACCATACTAACACAAAACCCAACTAGTAAGTTTGATCAACCGATTATGTATGCCTCCAAATTGTTAAACTCAACTAAGTGGAATTATACTATTACTAAGAAGGAAGCCCTAGTTATGGTCTATGCCTTGCACAAATTTAGAGATTACTTATTCAGTAACCAATTTGTATTTTATGTTGACCACATGGCCTTAGTGTACTTGGTTAATAAACCACAAATTTCTAACTGAATAGCTAGGTGGTTATTGTTATTCTTGGAATATGACTTCAAAATTATTTATAAGCTTTGTAGATCCCATTTGATGGCAGATGCATTAAATAGATTGCCCAATCAAGCAAAACTAGTTGGTGTACTTGATTAGACCACTGATGCTCAACCTATTCACTTTACAACCAAAGTGGTTATAAAATGTTTATGATTACTAGTCAAATGGAATGATGCCAAAACTATTTACAACTTCATAGAAACAATATTTAGCTCAGAAAGCTTAATCGTTTATGTTACAAAACATGATACTTTACAGAATTGGACAAGACAACAAATTTCATTATGTTTTGCAATTTGAATAGATGCCAACTATTCTATAAGAACTACATAGTGGAGTTGGTCAAAAACAATTTTCTTCAAACATCATGGTGAAAAAGATCCTTGATGTTGGTTATTAATGGCCAATCGTGAACAGAAATGTTCATGAATTTTATTAGACCTATGATTTGTGCCAATGATTAGGTAACTCATTAGCACAAAATATGGCAAAGTTAATCATTACTTTGCCTGAAGAACCTTTCCAGAAATGGGGATTGGATTTTATTAGACCTATTAAATGGTGAATCATTACTCTAGCAATAATCAGTACATTATAGTTGTTATTGACTATGCCACCAAATGGGTGGAGGCCAAAGCTTTGCGTACTAATATAGCTATTATTAATGCAAAGTTCTTATATGACCATATTCTCACATAATTTAATTGTCCACTTATTATTGTGATAGATCAAGTACCCATTTCATTAATGATGTTATTTGTTATTTAACCAATCATTTCATCTTGAGACATACTAATTCTACTATTTATTATCCACAAGGAAATGGACAAGCTAAGTTTATTAACAAAGTTTTTGGTACATTGTTCATGAAACTGGTGAATGAAAACTAAATTGATTAGGATGAACACGTGTCCACAACTTTATTCTTTTACAAAACTATTTTTAAGGTTGGAACCAATCACATTCCATTTCAACTTGTTTATGGATTATACATGTTATTATTTACAAAGTACATGTTACCATCTAAGCTAGGGCAAATCCATGATCCAAATCTTGTTAGAATTCTAATTAGTTGCCTATCAAAACTAGAGAAATTGTAGGAAAACCGATTAATAACACAAGACCTGATGGCTTTTAACCAGTGGAACTAGTTGTTATGGTCTTGCGAGGGTTTAAACCCCTCAAGCTCCTTGATAGACTCAATTGAAAGTCCAAATGTGAAAATGATAGAAGCATAAGGAGTTGGGGTATGCTCCTTGGCTCGCAACACTTTGGGGGTAAAAGGGTATGTTGGAGCTTCGGGATGGGGACTAGGACGAACAACAAGCGAGTCAAATATTCACATGGACCTGCACAAATCAAACAACAAGTTGGTTAGTGCGTAGTTGGAGCACTTTTGGTGCATAGACGAACCATGGGCAAACATGAACTCATAAGATTCACCATGACCCAAACTTGGAGGAAGCCACTACCTTCTCCCTTATAGTATTTTCTTTGCCTAGCCATAAGGCTTGCACCCAAATGTCATTTTGTCTTGGGACTCCCAACTTGGGAATCCCAAAATTCTCAAAATTGGGACTCTCGTGACTTTGGAGGCCCATAATTTCTTGTGAAGACCTTTGATTGAAGTGAGGTCTTAAACAAAGTTGTAGCCTTTTGTCAAGATCTTTCCAATGGTATGTGGCACGCCACCTACACATAAGTAAATAAGGGCAATTCTTGACTTTTAGTGGTTGGGAGTCAAATTAACAATTTGACTTCCGACCCTTCTTTTGGCCATAACTTATGTTTTAAGTATCTAAATGGGTCATGCGAGCTCATTTAAGACATCTAAATTCCAAGAACTTTCCAATGATATAGGGAACTCTTCAACCCAATGAATTTTGACCCCTGAAATTACCTTCTAAAAATTTGGGAGTTCATCTGGACTCCCACTACCAAAGTGGCAATTCACTTGGGAGTGTGGGGGTTCATTCCCTCACATTCTCCTACACTCTCGAGAACATGAAATGTGACTTTTGGGCTTCACTTTTGACCCGCACCTTTGCAAGCCCTTGCCATGGTCGCAAGCCAAAGGTTAGGGTTGTGATAAATTCATTGAAACAAAATATTAATTTAGAGATTATGTTTTGTGGTTTCCAAGGGTTGTTAAAGCACATACCCCTAAGTTTTAGATATGATGGTTTGGACCATATTGGATCCAATATTGTCTACCAAACAACATAGTATTATTAGTGATTATCCATAAATTTGATCCTTACTTGATACCGATTAACATTAACAAGTTGAAACCCTATAGGTTTATAGAGGATCAAACATTTCAACTTGTTTTGGCTAAGCTTAGTGATTTTTTTATCAAAGTAATCAATGTAGGTGAAATATTATATATAACAACTTGTTTAACTAGTTCAATAGGTTGAGGAAACCTATTTTCATAACTTGTCAAATGAAAAATCAGTTGAAATAACCCATTCTAGTAATTTGTTTGTCAAAGGACCTATTTAGTTTAACATTAGAGGTTTGATAGTAAACAACCTAACTGAAAGAAGAACTAGTGATGATTTGTTTAAACCAAAATTGGTTCAAATGGGTGATAACAACATGTTAACAAGGCAATTGGTTAATAACCAACTTGTTAGCCCTAATTTCGTGTGAAATAATGATATATCAATAAACCTAATTACAAGTGTCAACTTTTTAAGGCAAGAATGCCATAAAAGTTGCATCATTTTCCAAGCATTACCACTTTTTGCTTTATAGTTACAATACAAAGAACAAGCATGTCCTTTGGAATGTCTTTTCATTTTTTCATTCTAGATTTTTTTATATTCTTTGTTGTATCAAAATGAGGCAATGAGTGACTTAGATCAATTGAGAGAGAGAGTAAGCAAAAGGGAGGTAGAATTGAGAAGAGAAAGAGAAGAAAAAAAGGTAGAGGAAAAATAATTACGAAGAATTAGAAAGGAAACTTTTAGAGCAACCAGAGCAATATACATTGAACCACTTGCATTAAGGCCACCTCCTGTATTTCGAAAAAGTAATGAGAGTTCTAGGGAAGGGAAAGACGTAAAACAAGAAATTTTTGAAGCATTAAGGTGTGCCCCCATTGTGGGAAAAGGATTTGAAAAAACATTGAAAGATTTTCAAATACAAACTGCATCGCCTACATTTACATTTGTCATTATTAGTGATTTTGAAAAGGAAGAACAAGTTGAAAGAAGATCTGCAAAGAAAGAAAAATAAGCTAAGCAACTTGTTGAAGTTAAACAATTGGCAAATTTTTTATTAGTACTAGTTGAAGGAGGATTTTTTGACATAAGAAGTTGGTTCTCTTGACATACATGTTGTTGTACCTACCAAGTTTCGATCCAAGTACATGATGAGGTGCAAGGGAAAAGAATAGGTAAAGGAGGGTAGTTCACCTGCTAATGTAACCTAGAAATAAGCACTTGCTGAAGCAAAGGAAATTTTAAAAATGCTTTAATGGATTTGGATGGGATCCAAAGAACGATAGTGGGTAGAGTGAGCTGGTTTGGGAGGCTTGTTTGTTGTTCATTAGATAGTTCCACGACTAGACTTGTTGTAGGAATTTTTGCACACTTGGGTGTCCATAGAGGATGGATGAATTTGGGTGGTTATTTGTGGTGAAAGAATTACCATTAACCAAACATTAATCACGAAGTAGTTTAACATCAGTGCTAAAGGAACGATTGATGCAATAAACATGCTAGCCAAAGAAATTCAAGTGGCCTTTAAGAACAAAGTCGAACCAAATGCATTTGTTAATAAAGAACAATGGAATGTTATCCAGACGAAAGAGGAGTATCATGCCAAGTTTATAACAATCCTGCAAATTATTTATCAACGAAAAGGATAACATATTTTAACAACCATATTGCCATCATTTTCAACTTCACAAACAAGGGGAAGAAGATCAACTAGTGTTTTATTATGTTGACACAAATGTCAATAGAACTGACTCGGTGGACTGAGCACCAAAATCGAATAGCAGCATGGTTAATAACACTTGATAGGAAAGTAACAACATGTTACTCTAGATTTGTTATAGAGGTTTGTTTACAACATTGGTTCCCTTTGTTAGAGGAAGATACGCCTATTGATTATCCAAGACCATAACTAGTTCAAGGGAAAGAGGAGAAGAAGACTGCTACAAAGTAACCTAAAGAACTTACTTGGTAAAACTTACTTGGTTTTTGCTGCCAACTTGGCCAACTTCTTGGCTTCACAAGCTTCCTTCATGATAACCTTCTTCGCCTTGACCATTGCCATTTTCGCCTTGGTTTTGGCGTGAATGCTTTGCGACAGGAGATTTGATAATCGCCTCTTTTTCAATCTTCTTATTCATCAAATCAAGTTTTTGCTTTGATACCAGATGACAAGACCTTTCCTACTTGCTACCTTGTGCTCCATGCGCTTCACCAAGTTCTTCTTGTGTTTGCTCTTTTAGTTCCTAGGTACCTATGCACCCCACAACACATTTAGTTAATCTTCAAGTCTCGACCATTCAAGACGGACTCAGGCTCATTGCTTAAACTCGCTAAACCTTCCTCTTAAAATGAAGTTTTAGTTTAATTGGAGTTAGCCAGGGCTCGATTCCTAGAGCCAGCCCACATGGCCTTAAAGTTGAATTAGCTTGGCCCTAGGCTGATTCGGGGGGCTTTCCAAGACTAACTCCCAGAGTTGGTCCAAAGGACACAGGTGGGACGACCCAAGTTGTCCCATGGCTAACCCTTTCTTAGTGGCTTCAAAGTTTTAATGGGACAACTTATAATTGTCCTAAACACTTTAGTGGGGTTGTCCCCTTGGGTGACATAGGACAATGCTTGATCATCCATTGAGGGTTTTAAGGGGATAGTGCCCCACACTAAAGTCATGAAAACAACCCTTAGTCGTCTTCTTGGTTGATGAGAGCCAGAGCTCTCACCTTCGCCCATCTAAACTCCAAAATTTGGATGTATCCCAACTCCTAAAGGAGTCAAACCTTGCAAAGCCATTTTTGGCCTAACTCTCATATCACCTTGGTGCCCTGCTGAGGTGGTCCCAATATGAGGTTATGCTTAAAACATCTTTTAAGGGGAAGGGCATGTCATGGGCCTTTGTGCTAATGCAAAGCGATATTGTGGCCTCTAACATCAAGCCTTATGGTGTTAAGGTGTCCATATTACAGTTATCCGTAAAGTAAAGAAAACACAACATCAGGACCCCCTCATTGGACATAAAGGGACGTGAGATTTCTAAACATAAATAGTGAAAAAAATACACTAGGCTGAAATTGAGCTCAATGACGACTCAAACTTAGATTGAGTACAGTAGAACCTGTCTAAAATAATATTGTTTAATTCAATAACCTCCGTAATTTAATATCTGCACTCAGTCCTAATGTTGGGCCCATACTCAATTCAATAAAACTCTTTAATTCAATATTCAATAACTTTTTGCGGTCTCGAAAATTTTGTAATTCAATAGAACCTACAAAACACAAAAAAAAAGTGACAAAATCGTTGCAAACCTCCCTAAACTAGCTAGAAAAAGTCATTGATGCTCTTCTGCACCATTTGGCGGGTCATAAACATGCTGACCTTTTCTTGCATGCACCTTAATGACGAGATAAACACGGCATTATCGCCGTCTTGCTGGAGCCAGAAAGTCTCTAAGGATTGCAGCATGTTGTTGGCTTCCTTAGTCGACACTAGAGCGACTTCTTGATTGTCGTCCTCCTCGTTAGCATCATTAGCCTGAGTGCCTTCTGGCTGAGGGAGATGACCATCAATGATTTCGTCAATTGTCGGTATGTAGGAGACAATATCCTCATCCGGATAGGTGAGAAGGCTTCTAATGTCCATCGGATTTTTGTAGCGTAACCTGGTAATTTGCGACTCTAGCTCGTCAATAACGTCCTTGTCAATGAGGTCCTCCTCAGTCGGTGCTGCCTGCCCAGGGCCCTTTGTTGTGTGGATCTGGTAGTGCTTGTAGCAGTTCTGGATGGTCGCAATCTTGACATTTGTTGCCCAGACAGGAATAGCGAGTTGGATGGCCTGCAACACGTTAATTTTTTCTGCTTGGTCAATGCCATCCTCAAGGCGCTGCAGCAGGAGACGGTTGAACCGACGACGGTAATAGGCCTTAAAATTGCGGATGATGTCGGCATCACAAGGCTGGATCTTGGACATCATATTGGGTAGAAGGTACAAGACACGTGTGTTTCTCAGCTGGATGTGGGTAGGGAGTTCCTCAAGGGGGACATGTGCGTTGCAGTTGTCGAGAACCAAAAGGACTTTGCAGTTGGTAACATGAAGGTCAAATGCGTTCAGCCACTCCAAGAAGATGATCTGTGTCATCCAAGCCTTTGCATTGCTTCGATAAGTGCAGCCCATGCTGCCAAGGTTAACGTTTTTGAAGCAACGGAGATTTGTGTATTTTCCGATGACCCAAAGGGGGAGCTTGTCGAAATCGTTTCCGTTATAGCAAAGAGCCAAGGTGAACCGCTCTTTGTTCTGTTTGCGCCCCTCAAGTTGCTTTGTCACGAGGGAATTATCAGCCTGGAATTGAAAATGTTTAGCCAAGGTCAACATCAGAAAAAGGTGAAGACCTAGATGCAGATCACAATTAGACAACAGATGTCCCAAACCTGCATGTGGAAGAAAAGGCCAGTTTCATCCATATTGTAGATGTCCTTCCATGTATACTGGTCCAGCAGCTGGCAGATTCCTGGGAGGGCTAGGTTGACGACATTCATGTCTACGGAACCACTTTCACCAAAACGACGAAAAGATTTGATTCCGTGGCAAAGCTTGAATACTTCCAGCCAACTGTTTGAGAACTCAAACAGTTCATGGCCAGGATGCAGGCGATCCAAGATCTTTGCAACGTTCTCCTTGATGAGATCCCCAGAGATTGGGATGCGTTCTTGGTTTGCCAGGATCCATTTAGTGAATGTTTCTTCCATCGCAGGGAACTTGACAGTCCGCTGGCGCTTGCTCTGAATGTTGGGATCCTCATCACGTCTGAGTAGCTCAGTTGGACGCTTTAGGGTCTGAGAAATCGTAGGCTGGCTGACGTCGATGTTGTGCTCTGACTTGAGCCAGCGTTGAAGCTCAGCTTGCGAAAGTGTAGGGTTGCGTTTTTTGTGGTTGCACAAAGCAATGTGGGCCTCATCTGTCATCGTCGTGTATTTCCCGCCTTTCTTCGACATGGTGGGTTGTTTGGGGCGTGCGAGTACACGTGTGTGTGTGGGGGTGTTGATGGAGAAACAACCTTCGCAAAGGTTCCAACCACCTGTTTCAAACCTGTCCCTCCCCTTCCCCCAAGCACCCCCCCCACCCCTATTTATACCGTAATATGAAGAGACTTAAAATGGCCCAGTGTATGACCCTGCCTAATTCAATAACCTATCTAATTCAATACCGACCCCTAGGTCCCAGCATTATTGTTTTAGACAGGTTCTACTGTAACAGCAAATTCCCTACTAAGCTGAGTTTCATACTACTAGGCTACTGTATCTTTTTTTTTCCTGATCACCTTCAACCAGTCAATGTTGTTCACTGTTGATGGGTGTAGTGCAACTATATATATTTTTAAACTACGTGAATTTAATCTTGAGTTCCAATATTTTATACTCATATTTCAAAAAAAATCATTACTTTACCGATAACAACAGTGCTCAGAGGTTGAAAGAGGGGTTCAGGGATGAAAGAAGGGCTCAAATCATGGTCACTTTACATATAACTTTATTGTATGTGGAAGTTAAATTTTTGGATCTAAATGAGATAGGTGAAAGAAGACAAATTTAACTTTCAATAATTTTGCAAGTAATCACCAAATTTTCAATATCACAAAATTGAAGAAAAAATCCTGATTGTGTTTCCATCTCGCACCAAATGTAAGTAGGTGCATAGAGCCTAATACCAAAGCTATTCCAGGGGCATGTCACTCATTTTGAATGCATGTTTTGCAAATGTGTCCACAAAGGATGGATTTGTTTTCAACTTTTGCGTTCAATACAACCCCAAACAAATGCAACAAATTCACATTATACATAGTACATAGTTCAGTTACATGCCCAAACCTTTTACACTTACACAGGAATAATGGAAATATTTGTCAAATCAATTACATTTACATGGTGTTGTGTCAACATTTTAGGGCATATAAATGTATATATTATGTACCTATAATAACTATACTTATTTGCAATCCATATTAATTAGATTAGTTGTGGGTACATCCCAACATTCAATGTTTATTTTGCAATAGGCCACTTTGATTGGCCCTTCACAAAAAAGCATGATGCTTTTTATATTCCCCCAATAGAAACATTTTATACCAATATGGGTCTATGGCAATGTTTCCCTTTAACCAGCTATATACCATTGAAACCCAAACTTTTGGGCAAAGGATATGGGACAAATTGTGATGCTCTTCTAAAAGTTGTTTTGGATGCCCGTTCTTGGGTGCATTTTGCCTCCCTTCATTGTTTGTGTAAAATTTTTATTCCTAACTTTGTTCATCATTATTTTTGGCCTAATAGTTTACAAGAGCTTGGGTACTTATTGTAAACAACTTCGGTACATATTATGATTCATACTAATTAGTTTAAATTGGTTGTCATGCATACCATAAAGCAAATGTTTTTTTTTTTTGGGGGCAATGGGCCACTTTGATTGGCCTATCACCAAAAACATTTTTACTCTCACCCCTCCACCCCCAAACATGTTTTGCATTATTTTTCACACACACACAAAATCACATAAAACATTGTTTTACACTTACATAGGGTGTAAATAAATTTTGTTATGGCATTTACACTTACACAAAGTGCAAGTCCTAAACCATATACATGCACAACACTAATGCATATAGTGTTGGCCAATGTGGGATGGCTATCACAAACAAACTTGATTCTCAATCTTAATTCTCATTGTGAGAATCAGTGGCAATTACGATGTGTTATAACTAAGATTAGTTCCAACTTCATAGGTCCTAAAAATTGGCTCCCCTTTTAAAAAGAATAAAAATCATGAAAATTGGACCTTTTGGCTTTCACTCGTTTGAGAATTGGGTCCTAAGAACCCCCCCTTCAATTTTGGGTGGAATTTTCTCTACCTTATGGGGGGGCATTTCAAAGAACTTAATGCTCATAAGATACCGAACACAGGATCAAAATTCCACACAAAATTGCTAATGAGAGGAAAGCCTGCTAACCCTAAACCCAACACCCTTGGGAGAACAAATGTTACAAATTTGCCTTGTGAGGCTACATCCAAAGATTAAACCATGCGTAATGTCTTTTTTCTCTTATCTTTTATGACCATTTTCTTTTCTAAACCAAAACATGTAAAGCAAACCCTGTGCAAGGGAACCCCGCGTTGTTTCTTTCCAGGGGAAGAGCATTTCATTTTCCCTGGGGTCCCGCTTTGTACTTTGTGAGGAGAATTTGGCTTGGCTTCTTGTGTTTCCTCACCTCACGCAATGGAACCCCCTGGAACCCCTCTGGAAACTGCCAGCAAGGGACAAAATTGCCCTGTGAGCCTGGTTTAGTCAGATGATGCTGGAGGGCCCAGTCAAAATGAAGATGCTAAAGATCAAACCCTAAAATCCAAAGAAAATCAATACCCCCACACCCCTCACCCTCCCCAAAAGAAAATAAAAGTAAAGAAAAAAACTAGGTCAAGTATTGGGTGCATGTTGCAATTCCTCATTGGCAGAGTAGAATTTCTATACCGTGTTCATTATCTATTTTGACCTAGGCTAAGGCTGCTTGTGGGGCATCAATTATAGGGTTTAGGTACATACCTAGAGATACCTTGGTATCAGATCATGCAATGAGTGCAATTTTTTGGGCCACATTGCAGAATAAGATAAAAAATGAAAATGTTATCATAAAATAATCACAACTTGATGAGATCAAATGGTTTGTATGTAAACTTAAAAAACCCATCGAATGATTATTGTCCCATCTACTAGAAAAAAAAATCCTTCTTGTTTAATGCATAATAATGTATTATACATCATTGTCATTTTTATATTTACATTTTATTTACACACCTCTCAGTCCTTTGTGAAAATTAAAAGCACTTTGTGATACCAATTTGAACAATCTTGTATGTTTCAATATCTTAATTATAATCCAAATTAAAAGTGTTCTTTAACCTTTTTTTGGTTCCCCCCCCCCCCAATTGCCAATTTCAATTATGTGCATATTCTAGGAATCATTTGTTAATAAAAAATTCTTGGACACTTTACATTTCATAGAATGAAAACATGCTTTCTTTGTACATATTGTGATGAGACATAAATACATGCCCCCCACAATCTATTGGGGTTGTGAAATGGGTATTCATAATAAATGGCAAAAGACAAAGATGATGACATAGGTGAAGACTATCCATTTGAACTTTTGTGGTGCATGGAATCTTAGCCATTTTTATTGGCACAATAGGGGATAAAACCAAAGACTCGAGAATGAAATGACATGTTTTTAATTGTGTAGTGTCAATGCTCCCATGAACCCAATAGCTATAGATAAAATTCAATCTTAGCCCTATAATTATTAGTAAAATATGTCAATAAAATTAAAATATATTCATAAATAACAATCAAGTGCCATTTTTTCAAGTTCAAAATTCCAAGTAATATATTAAATTCTAGGAAATTCAAAACATGGGTTGATTCATGAAAAATAAATATTCAATAAATTAATGTTCTAATAATGGCAAATCATCTAATAGTTCTTTTCTTGAAATCATATGAGACTTTGAGAGTTGACTTGCTTATCATGTATGTTCAAGATGACAAAATTTGTATTGATTCCATTCAATAGATATTTAGATGTAGAGCCATTCACGTTCATATCTAGATATTCATCTAATATTTGATATAGGACCATTTTATTTTGTTGATCATTTTTGTAAAGCCAAGGTGGGGCCATTTCTAATTATTCATACAATATTGTTTTTCAAGTGTTTAGAAGTCTTTAACTTTAAATGGGGAAGATGTATTGATACTCTTAGCATAATTAAAAAATAAAATCCACTGACACTAATAATCTAGTTTTTCATTTTTTCCATTTTATAAAACAGTAATATTTTCAATCATTTGAGAGGAAAATAGAAATTGAAAACATTTAATATCTAGTGTCCAAAGGGAAAAATTATCATTCATTATTACATGTAATAATTTGAAGTATAGGGTTTTTTTTTTTGCAATGACCTTACCCATACCACAACTAGAAGATTGGGTATGGTATGTAACATCTAGCATAACATGGTAAGTATTGGAAACCACAACCACTAGCAAAAAAATTGTCAACCATCTAGCATAGCCTCATGCAAAATTGAAACCATACCCAATTACAAGGGTGGCAACCACATGATGAATCAAACCATAAAACATGAGTCCCAACCATATGGGCTAGTGATTTGAAGCTTTGGGACACATGTAAAATTCTATTTGGGCAAATGACCATGGCCTAGTGGAGAATTGAACCCACCATGACAACCACTTTGAGTGGTGGCCATGAGTCCCATCCACATGGGCTATTTGGCTTCATGCTTTATAGCATTGCCGCATGTGTGTGGCTTGTTGGTCCACCCTAGAGAGATAGAACATGGCAAATTTCAACCTAGAATAATGACCTCTTATTTTCACCTCCTTTTTGCTTTCTATCTACTTGGAGTAGAGGATGATTTGGTAGGTTGTTTTTCATCGCCAAGGACATGGCTACTACCTTCACCTTGTTTTAGCAAGGCCTCTTATTAGTGGCTATACTTAGTAGCTTGATTAAATGTTGAATTTAGGCCTAAAAAGTCTGATTTAGTAGTCCTAAGTTAAAGTAATAGAAAGGGATGTTAATAAAGTGTTTACAAGCAAATTCACCCAAATTCACAAAGCCCATTCACCAAATTCAGTATTCAAAAATTGCCCATATTATTGATTTAGTCCTAATTAGTCTTAATAGGGGATGTTATAGTGTTTAGAAGCAACTAAGTAAATAGGGGTACATATTGTGGAGTTATCCTTAAAGTCACCCTATGTTTGGGCCCTAGTTTGACCATGTAATCCTTGTTTCATCCCCAATTGTGACCCGAAGCTGTCTAAAGTTAGTGAAACTCGGGGTACACTTGAATGAAATAGGGTATCAGTTCAAAAGATTTCCAGTGTTTTAAAGAATATCAGCAGCAGCAGTGAAAAGTGTGCAGGCAAGCCAAATCCAAAACTAGAGGTGAAAACTAGGGGTGAGAGATATACTCTTGTGAGAATCAAATTCAGGGTTGTTGTGAGGATCGAATTTAGGTGAGAAAACCAGCTTGGCCCCCTATTTCTTGTCCCTTGTAGTTTTTTCATCTCGACTTTGTATTTCCTCCCTAGTTTTGACAAAACTGGTGCCCAGTAACCCCAATTTGGAATACTTTATGAAGAAGCCCAATTAGTATTAACTGGCTGGCTAATAAGTTGGAGTGGAAGTGCTGGTTCACCCAAATCCATATGGTATTAGTAAAGGGTTGGCTAAATTGGAGCGAGTTGGCTGTAGTTGCCCATGTGGTATGAGTAAAGGGTTGGCTAAATTGGAGGGAGTTGGCTATAGTTGCCCATCTTGTATGAGTAAAGGGTTGGCTAAATCGGAGGGAGTTGGCTATAGTCGCCCATGTATGAGTGAGGGTTGGCTAAATTGGAGGGAACCATGGGTAGAAATATGGCGATTTTAAAATTAAAATTTTGTCAAATTATGGCTATTATCTTAACAAGCACATGTTTTCAAGGTAAAAGGTCCCAAAAAAATTCTTTCTATAATTTTTAGCTACCTGTTTGAAGCATGGATAGAAATATGGCGAATTTTAAATTAAAATTTGGTCGAATTATGGCTATTGAAAATCCCAAAAAGCACATGGATTTAGGGTTAAAAACTTTTAAAAATTCTTCTATAATTTCTGGCTACCTGTTTAAACCATGATAGAAAATATGTCGATTTTAAACATTAAAATTTGGTCAAATTATGGCTATTGAAAATCCCAAAAAGCATATGGTTTGAGGGCTAAAAATTTAAAAACATAATTCTTCTATAATTTTTGGCTTACCTGTTTGAACCATGGATAAAAAAATATGGCCATTCTTTAAAAGTAAATTTTGGTCGAATTATTGGCTATTGAAAATCTCAAAAAAGCACATGATTCTAGGGTTTTTAGGGAAGTTTTCCAAATGCTAGAAACAAGGGGGAAAAAAAAATTCACCAGATTTTTTTATTTGGTTTCGAGTCTGTAGAAAGAAGGATGATTAAACGTTTTGTACTTAATATATTGTTTATGGCCAGGTTTGGCTAAATTCTGCTAGTGAGGATCGTCACTTTTCCACATCTTTGCTATGGATGATCGCCACTTTCAAGGGCTAAAAACACAAAATTTCTCAAAAAAAAAAAAAAAACAAACTGCTGGAGGGTAGAAAAGGAAGAGCAGCAAGTGAGGTAACCACCATGGGATGATTAAAACTAGGGAACTAACTGGAACCCAACAGAAAACTGTTTCGTGACCACTTTCCATCCATCCATCCATTCATCCATTCTTTCTGCTACGCTGGAGTGTGCTGGACCTGCTGGTTCTGACTGTGGCCGCCCCTCCCTCACTCGGGTACCACATGAGTTGGTGTTAACTCGTGTCCGGTTTAGTCCGTTTATGGCATCCCCTCTTCTGTCGGTGTGCAGCTTTCCTGTCCCTCGCTGCCTGCAAACCTGCCTTCCTGCCGCGCTCTCTGTGGAGCTTTTCTCCTGCAACATTGCCTTTCTCTTGGCATCATCCTCATCAGCCTCATCGCCCCCCGCTGTCGTACCTCCTTGCCCCTCCTCCTCAAGCTTCAACCGTGTGTCTCTTTTGCAGCTCTCTTTTAGCGGCTTTTTTTTTTCCTTCTTCTTTTGGTGGAAACTTTTATTCTAAAGCTACTGGAAAAATTGTTTCGGCGTTTGGCGTTGGAGACCGGGAAGAGGAGGAGGAGGAGCAGGAGGAAGAGGAAGAGGAGGAGCAGGAGGAAGAGGAAGAGGAGGAGCAGGAGGAAGAGGAAGAGGAGGAGCAGGAGGAAGAGTAAGAGGAGGAGGCCCTGAATGTAGTTGTGCTATACTTCACAGGCGGGAAAATTTGGCCCCTGGGCTTAGATGATCGCTTATTATTAACGACGTTGCTGTTCGACTTGCTGCTTTGGGAATCTTTTTCTTTTTGGCTCTCTGTTTTTTGTGTGGCTTCCGAAATCCTCCTATGTTGCAGAATTTGTGGTTGGAGCATGGTTTTGAGTGTTCGGAGAACGATCATTATGCAGGTCTGTGTCCAATTTATTGTTCTAATCTTGTACTGCTTTCTTCACTTGCTGATAGTATTCTACCAGTCGTGCAGTATTTCTAAATCTTCTAGATTTCTTTTCCTGTCTTCTTCTTCTCCCTCCTGTGGCTCTTTCTTTCGCTTTGGAATTTTCTGAAAGCAGAGAGAGACAGAGAGAGAGAGAGACACACACACACACAGAGCTTCCAGTGTGTACATGCTGAAACTCACACTTGATGCAATTTTTTCTTCTTTTCGACATAAGAGGATGCATAAGTGCTCGCACTCTTGCATGACCAAGCAAATTTGATGTAGAGAGCCCTAGAGAGAGCTTGCGACTCTTTTCCTTATCCGGTCCTCTGTGCTTTGAGGCTCTCGTATTATATATATATGCTTTGTTTTTCGTTGGCTCCCGCTGAAGCACCTGATAACGTGGTAAACATGCTTATGCAGTTGTGTGAAGCGCATGCTTCTGCTGCAACTCTCGCCTCTTGTGCTAGTCGCCTTGAATTTTTCTGAAACGTGCTCTACAACATAGCACTGATGCAGGTGGCAGCCTCCCTTTGATCACTTTTGTTCTATAGCTTTCTCTTCAGTAGCAGTATGTGTCATTTCAGGTGCTTATATCAGTGTAGCAATTTCCCTTGCTGTGTCCCATACAGGTGTCATAACTGCAGAAAATTCAGTGACTGCATTGTGTTGGACTAGGTTCTACTCAGTGTCCATTTTATCAGCGCAATGCTCTTTATTGCTTCACTCTTAGTGTCTGCCTTAGTAGGTACACAATGGAAATCTCAGTCTTGTCCCTCTCATTTGTTCAAATCAAGCTGTCTAATTTTGCTCTCCTTTTTCACACAGCCAACCTACTGGTTCACCCTCCCTCAAGAGGATATTTGACTTTGAACAAGCTTAATACAGCATCACAAATTCATGATTCCAATGTACTATTGGTACTTTGCATAAGACGTGTGGTGGTCTCTTATGCTGCATCGCATAAAGTTTTATGACCTGTTGTGAAAATTGTAGCTGCTGTCTGGTGTCTATTAGCAGAGCAGTTGGGTTATTTATATTGTTAGCTAAATTTGCTGCAGCCAGTGAGGAACCTAATTGTATTCAATATGTGGTGATTGCACTGTGCATGGCTCAATGAATTCTGAAGAATTCTTTGTTGACAGTTTTGACAGCATGGAATCCACTGCACAGTGATAATTTCAGAGGCTGACCTTTTTGGGTCTCTCATCATTAGTCACAGCTGTTTGTTTGTGGAAAATGAAAATATGTCTAGCAGCTCTCAGCCAGGATTTACTGAGTGAGTGGGTGGGTGGCTTGGGGGGTCATGTTTTCTTGCTAAGACTACCATAGATTGATGATACACATAGGAAGTATAAAAAAAAATTGTCTTCAGTCTGTTGCCAAAAGCATCTTCTCAGTTCTTTCATCTCCCTGCTCTCCTCTTTCTGTGTCTGACAGGGTAATATGATTGTCAAGATGCCTGAACATGATGCAGAGACCCCATGCTCAGCTTTTGGCACAAGAGTATTTCAACAGCAAACAAAGAAAATTAAAGAGGGACTCATAAAGCATTCTTTTCTTGACTCAGAAGTTTGAAAAGAAAGTTAAATCCTTTTGAGGATTTTAAGACTATGAGCAAGAAGCCCAGCAGCAGCAAAGCTCTTCCTTGTGCTCTCGTCTAATACGGTAGAAGGATGAAGGGTTCCCAATCTCACGTTTGTATTCCCCATGCTCACAGTTATCCAATAATTGGAAGCAGGGGGGAACAAGGAGATTGACATGAAAGTGGACTAAGGACCATATGTGTGTGCCTGGCATGGAGAAAAATGGAGGGTGCCTTAGCCTGGAAATGACACTGGTGTATGCAAGCCTGGCTGCCATTGATGGATTCATTTCCATTTCTGCTGCAATTCAGGTGTCCTACTTCAGACCTGTGCTCTCCATCAGTCAGTTTGATGACTGCATTAGGGCTCCAATTAAATAGCTGAGGGTGTAGGAAATGAGAGAGGAGCTAAATCTGAAGGGTGAGTGAAGGCTGGTCACAGTTCTTGATTGTTTGTGCTGTCTTGAGTTCCTGTGACTCTTATGTGAAGCCAACATTGTGAAAGAGAGGCAAGAAGATTTGAAGATTGGTATGTTGTGGAACTAGCTTAAGGAAGTTGAATAGAGCAAGAGAAAGTAATGTAGAGGATGTATTTTGAAACTGTGAGGGACAGTGTTCATCCTCAGGAGGGGTCACTTACCTTCCTTATTTGGGATGGGCTTGTGCAGCTGCTAAGGTTTTATGTACATAATCCATATGCCAGTTGGATGCGACAAAAGGCTAGCTCACTCTACCAACCTGTTATCATTTGCATTTCTTGAAAGTTTGAATGATGTCTTGAAGGCCTCACCAGTCATTGATTAGGGTCAGGTGGCTAATATGCCCCTTTGATGTTTGCAGATGTTTCACTGTATGATAGGTGCTTCAAATTTTGGTATGCTCTACTACTTGCTGTTGTCCAGGCATATGCAGACTTCAGTCTGTGTACAGTACAAGCTGCTGTTTTGTATTTGTGCCATGCTTTGAGATTGTTGCTTTCTAAAGATGCATCCTGCATAGTTTTATACACAGATGTACATGAATGGACACCAGTTATTTACATGGGTGCATCAATATAGTCTTCATATGTAAAAATGTAAGAATACAACTAGAAGTAGATTACATCCTTTAAGTGCATGGATGCTGAAAGTTGACATATAGGACTGTAGCCTTGACAGTAAAGACAGCAGGCATTTATCACTGGCAGTTGCAGTACCAAGAGTGGAGAAGTTTTCAGTATTTGAATAGGTAGAATTTTGCACAATCTCCAAATAAGGTGATCAGTTCTTCCACTATAGAACATAATCTGCTCAGGTTGGCTGCAGTCATATCATGAGACTCTATAAGCAATGACTTAGAGGTTCAGGGAATGCAATCGGTGGTGTCCACTAACTAATGTGCCATGGTTGGACCTGGGTTTGGGAAAGCAGGGTACTTTTTGTATTTTGTTTTGAATCCAATTGCAACCTGCAGAGGGTGGAAGTGCTGGTCAAGTCTCTGGGGCTTTTTGGTCTCAGGTATATAGTCTTTGTCTACCTCTTGATACCTGTGGTTTCCTGGGTCCTCAGGTCCTCTGTGGCTTTACCAAATTTCATCCTCTCTTTCATGCATTCCTGTCAGGCTTAGAAGCAAGCCACCAGGGTGACATGTGTCTTTACCAGGCCTGCGAGTGTATCAGCTGGTGAAGCAGATATTTACAGTAAGATGTATAGCCACTCTAAAAGATGGTAACTTGTCACTGGAGACTTATTGCCCAGTGGCAGTATTGGGCTTCTGTTATGGGCAGGTGGTTTGAAGCCCTCAACTGGCTCCTAGAGGGGCCAAAGTCTGCATGTGAGTTGACTGTGAGGGTAGTTCAGTTCCATGCACTAGCAGAGGAGGGTGTAGAAGTCAAAATTCAGGATTTATTACCACTCTGCTTAATATCATTTAATATATCTGTATGAGTAGGCTGTGAAACATACTACTCTTCAGGTTGGCACTAAGCACCCAGTTTCTTACCAAATGGCAGTGTAATCTGGTGTAAGCTTTATGACGGTCATTGGTTATGGGCTGTGTTTGGTGGGGTATGCAGCAGCACCTGACATTGTGTTCCTGACTGCATTTCTACTCCTCCTTTCTTTCTGGTAGTTCCTCTTTCCTGCCTACAATGAAATTGAACAGCTTTGTGTCTCTTGAAGTACACACTGATCTTCAACAACTGCAGATTCCTCAAGCTGTACAGATGATCTCATACTGGTGTTTCAGGATCAGGCTTCTAACTTGTGGCGTTTGTAGGGTGGACCTGTGCCATCAAGCCACTGACCATGATGAGGAGGATGATGACAACCACTCTGAGCAATTATTGTCCACTGTTCATTCTCAGACTTCAAAGAGTTTTTACCACTATCATACATGGTGCATACCATTTCGGCGCATTCGAGGGCGACAGCGGCTTGTGATTCTGGTAAAGATAGCAAGTTGAACCATACACTTGCAATAAGGAAGGGGATATTCACACTGATGTGTCTTCAGATTGACAGGTTTGAAAGTGCAGCAGTGCAATTTTCTAGCTTTCCTGAGGAGCTAAGAACGTTTTCCCTGTATTTTTGAATTCAGAGAGGCAGCAGTCTGCAAGATGTGCACTGTGTTAGTAAGAACCATGTTTTAGGGCAACCAAAAAGGGCACGAGATGTTGTAATTGGTCTACACATGATTTCTGCCAGATTCAGTTCTGAGTTCTGAGATTACAAATGGGGAGTTGGATCAATTGGAATTGCAGATGGTGATGGGTATGTGTCTCCTGACCGCAGCATTTACAGGACTTATTTGGTATGGGATGGGTGGCAACAATATCAATTCTGTGACAATAGCTAAAGTATTTCTTCAATTTTCTTGCCTTCTCTTCTTTGCTCTTTGAGTCACCACTGCAGTCTGTTAAATACTTTGTGCTTCTGTCTATAGTTTGGTGCATATGTGCAATCGAGCTAGTAGACTCTGAGCTATGCTGGCATCTCCAGTTGTGACTGACTTGCTGTGCAAGTTGTTTCAGTGCTACATACAGGCAATGGTCTACTTGAATGGGCTTCACATTCCTGCACTCATATTCTAGATACTGCTCTCTTGATAAAACAGTGCTGATTTTGCCTCTTTCCGTGAAGTACTGTCACTTAATATCCGAACTGTGCCCTATAGCATTTAATCATTTGTTGGTTCATGCAGGTGTATGCAGATCTTTTTGCTATTGTCACACTTTTCTTAGGAGGAGGGCTTGCAGCATATGGTGAACCTCTTTCCCATCATCTTTCTTGTAAAGTTTGGATAAGGAGGTGAATGTGAGGCTTATTCAGATCAATATCTTTAGGAAATCTGAAATTGTCCAGGTCATGGAGTTAAGGGCCTTTTTCTATAACCTCACCTTGGTCATTTCAAAATAGATTTTCTTTTGTGTTGAAGAATAGGACCTGAAAAGTCTGCCAGGAATGATAGATCCCAATGTGAGCAAAGTCACTTTTAGGATGTTCTGATATATGTCAGAAAGTCCATCTAAGTTGGAGGTATTAAGGGGGATATTCAGCAAGATACCAATTCAGGGTACTCTACTTTGTGATTGTTCCCAATGTGTGGCATTTTAATTCTTGCAGGCCTGCTGTTGTACAACAAGATGTGTAGAGTAAAGACAAGCCAGGCATCTGCAGATATTCATAAGGTGAATCCTCCCATTTCAAAATCACCATAAGAAGCTCTTGTTCCCCTCCTGAAGTGCAGTTCCACTCTCTGGAATATATAGTTTTGAGGTAAGCACCAAAAGTTCTCTTTTTCTTGTGAAGTACTGATATATTATTAAAATATCACTTCAGGTAGCAGGATTAGCAGTGGCTTCAGTGGTATGCTTCTCCCTTCGAGCATTCATAGTGCTTGTCTTTGACAACCCTGTAAGCTTCTGCTTCTGCTTCTGCTTTCTTCCTTCCATGCTTGCCAAATCAATGCAGTGTCTCTGGTCATAGCAATGTGAATGAACTTAGAGTGACATTATGAGGATGTTGTTGTCTGTGGAAGTTTACTCAAGCTTATGGGTTTCCAATGTTAGACCACTGTGTTCACAGTTGGGGCAAATTTTCACTCATTTGGAGGACTTGTTACAAGGTCACATAACCAGCTTCAGGTTTTGAGGTTGTTCTTAATCAACACTAAACTCTAAATCAGCATGTAACAAATCTGGGAAAGCCGTTGTGCACAGCACTTCATGCAACTGCAGTGTGACCCTTTCAGGGTTCAGAAATGTTACTGCTCTGGTAGTCATCTTGTAATAGTTTCTCTAGTAGAATTTGAATTTCTCAAGTTCCAGAGCTGTTTATATCTCATATGGCCATCTCCCCTAATGTCTTTGGAATGTGATGGAAACAGTTTATAAGCATATGGGATTTGGAGCATGTGGAGAGCCAACTGTCTCCGACTCTTACCTTTCTGTATTATGTGATAGGTTATTCTTGCCTACCCTTCTGTTTTTGGGCTGGACAAGATGCACTGCTCAATGCTAGGATAACTGCTGAAGAGACTCTGCAATTTCTTAGAAAAAACTAAGAATCAATATACAGGACATACTTTCTTTCAGTTCTTAGATAGGTTTCTATGGATGGTCGTGAGGGGGATTTACTTCATTTTTGTATTAGCCTTACAAACTAGGAGCTTCAGATGTGTTGCTGACCCTGAGGAGGGGCCTCATAGTTTATTCAACAAAATTGGAAGGATACCACTAAAGAGGAGGGAGAGGTGTTTATTATCCCTTGTTATGATCATGCTTGACATGCTCTTACATTCAGATTTGGTTTGAATTACAGGTGAAGCAATACCCTCAATTGTGGTTCTGTGGATGATGAGAGATATGCCTCCTCGATCGAGGGATCCCAGCCTTCATGGTCACTCCACGCATGATGAATTGGTTGAGGATGATGTTGAGCAAGCCTTGATACCAGATCCTGGGCTCCTGTCTCAATGGGTAGTTTCACCATCTGGCCGACATTATCTTGTGCTTCTGGGTGAACCTTCCAACATCTCTCCACAAAGATCTGAGGTATAACCCCCAGAAGATTATCATATGAAATCCCTATGACGAAGACAAATTCCTATAATCTTTCTGCATGTGAGATCCTGGAACTTCATGTGTAGTACCCTGTAAGCTGCTCCCCTCTCTCTTCATCTGTTCCCTTGTTGTAACCAAACTGGGCTTGGGGTCTATGGGTGGTCAATAGCAGCTCTATATAATAGAGCTTACAGTGGATGCCCTAAACTTGTGCTCTCTACACCTTTGTTGACCATAATCTTGGTTTGGTCCTACTTCCAGTCTGAAAGCTCTTCAAGCCAGCAGCTGAAATTGTGAACTTTCCTTCTCTTCATGCATATTCATTGTTTTCATGTAACTAGGATGCTTTTGGGTAGACAGTCAACATTGGTAGCTATCTCTCCTCTCTATGTCTTGCATTATTTTTTCCTTGTATTGAGCTGAACTGGTCCTTGAAGTTCTTTGGACAGCATAAAGTAGAGCATTTGTTTCATGTTTTTCTCTCTTTCCCTCTGCCCTTGCTCAAGTCCAAGTTGATCTTAGGCCTAACAACCTTATCTGTGCACATGGACAAAATCCATGTCCTGGTATGTAGAATACATGGTTTCCCTTCTTTCTACCACTCTAAGGATTTTTTGTTTCTGGTTCTGTGAGCAGGTGTTGAAAGACAGCAGTGGTTAGACAATCATTCCCACCACTTAAAAAATGGAAAATCATCAGTCTTTCATATATTGAGGTCCTTCAAAAATGTTTCACCTCCTGGCTGATATGTCCACAAATTGAGCAGTCAGAGGCAGAGAAACAGAGAATACATCTCCTCCCCAATTATGCCTGCCAGTTGTCTTGACAACAAATATGTGAGAACATTTGATCAGCAGCTGGTGTCCTGCAGATTACAAAATTGTGGTCTGGAGCATTCATGGTTTGAGCTTTTGGAGACATTGGGAGCTAGGAGGTTGGGGCATCAAACCATGGATCACTAAGCAAACCAAGATCAGTGGTTGACAATTGTAAACCTTCTACCACATGTACAACAGCTTCATATCAGTGTTTATAATGCTTCTTGGTTCAGTCTCTCTGCAATATTGCCCAATGTAAGTCTTGAGAGGGTTGTACATGATTCTTGGTAGAAATCATGAAATTTGATTTCTCCATGTGGATGTACATTCATATTCATGCTTGGCCAGAACATGTCTTGTCAAATTAAAGCTTGTATTCCATTTTAGATGTGTGCAGCATTTGGATGTGGTCAAACAAGAGCTAGAATATAACCTATTGATTTCCTTATAGTTTCTGAGATGTCACCACAACTCTTGTAAGTGCTAGCTGACATCATAAATGACTCATTCAGAAACATGTAAGAAACTTAGGATGCATATTTGTGTATGATAATTTGTAGTGAATATTGAGCATGTCACTATATTGTTGTTATATACTGCACACATGTTAGGAGCTGATTGGTTAGTTGCAAATGTAATATCAATATTGATGCCATGTGATTTGGATTTTAATGTTTAGGGTAAGACCCTTGAAGGGGGACATTTTTGAAGCAAGTGCTTGCCCAAGGCAGAGCTGAGGGCTGCTTACTTCAGGAATGTTCCTGCTCCTGAGTGTAAAAATCAATGGAAGCTTTCCTTTTTAGACTTTTCCCCATGATACCTGACAGGTATTTGGTGGGCGCTTGTGGAGTATAATGCAGGAAAAAACGATGCATGGGATTTTGAAAAATGGAACGACCATGCTTGTGGGCATTTCATTTTCCCAAATGTCCCATTGGTTTTTTCACTCTATAAGTGTACCAATAAATACACTAGAAACATTTTTGGAGGGTTTTACATTATTAATGTAATATATCATGTGTTACATGTCCAAGTTCAACTCGTGTTTTTATATTGGCAACTGTGCTTGTAGCTTCCCATTAACAATAAGTTGCCAAACATAAATTATCAGATATAAAACATCTTACACATTTTCTAGATGTTATTATTATGTTTTCTATTATGTTAGGATTTCCTTATATCCTTTTCATGATCCCTATTAGGTCTAACAATTTGATCACCCTCAGCTGGGCTGTAAGAACACCGCACCAAGAGCTGAAAAATTGTTCCTAACCTTACGACTCCAGAAGGAACTCGGGGAATTTGCACAGGGCAATTTCCCATTTCAGCCTGGTGCAGGAGATTATCACTTGTAAGGCCCCATTTACACCAAATTCTTTAATCTTTGTTTGTATGGAAGGCTTGTTTGCACTGCTATTGTCGCCTTCTGCCCCTCCACCTCTGCACTGCCTCCTGCCCAGTAATTGGGGACAGAGCCCCGAAGCACTGACAGCAGTGCCTTCCCCTACAGAGAGCCAACCAGGGTTGGTGACTGGAGCATCAAGATTCAAAAGTGGTTAATTCTTTCCTACACAAGTTTCAAATACTAATCAAATAATAACAAGGTACAGATACAGATGGAGGCACAATTCCACAAAAGCAAAGATCCCCCCTACTCATCCTCCCCCCCAAAAAAAGGCTACAATCATCATCACAAGAATGATATGGTTCTTTTGTGCATTCACGTAAGTAAATCTAAGAATCGCCCAAGATATATATATGTAAAGGGTTTGTGGAAATGGAGAGAGAAGGGGCCCAGAAGAAAGTTATCCTCCTCCTATCGCTCTGCAGCCATGGATGTGCAAGGTTCTAAACCAACTCTTATCATTATGCCATTGTCCTTGCTTTTCAATGCTTTGTAGGTCACCAATTTGTGACCCACAGATTTAAGATTCTCAGATTTCATTAGTACTGCCAGGGCCATCTCAAATGTAGCAAAGATTACAGATAGAAGAGGAGCTCTACCTTTCTTTGTACACTGTCATCTTGGAAATGAAGACAATGGTGCTTTCTTCCCATCTTGTTGTCCATCTTTCCATTTTTTTTCTCTATTGCATTGCTCGCTCACTCATTCTGTTGAGTTGGTTGGATAGATAATTCCTTAGCCAGCTGCAAAATGCTCAGATGCAGGGAAAGAGAATTGCAATATCTTGGTGTCTTTCTATGCAGAGCCTGAGTGATACACCTACATGTTCCAGAACTATGTCTTCATCACATGTCATGCAGGAGTGAGTCTGAATGCAAATGGGGGCGAAACCACTGCACTTGATGTGCACAGCATCTTTAGCAACCACATGATATGTACCTAACCTAACCTAACATTGCCCTTGGATCTGGCATTTCCAAAGCATTCCTCCTGAGGGCGTGGGGACATCTGAGACTTTTCAAGTCCACTCGCAGAAGCAGAAAAGAGCCCCAAAAAGATGCATGGCTCGTCACTAGCTTGCTTAAAAAGCTTACTAGCAACAGAAAGTCAGGAAAGGCATGAATAAGCTTACAAAGCTTACCTAGTAAACTTGTGCGCTCTTCCTTGTCACCTTACTTGCTGCTAAAAATGCGCTTGCAAACCAAGGCTACAACTACAAAGTCAAGCGCATCAAGTGAACATTATAAATGCAACACGGTGATCTACACCATCGAAGCAAGTGAATGATGAACGCAGGACTACTACACGCTACGCAATCTGGATCCAAAAAGCAATATCTATTGCTGGATATGCTTCCTTTCCAACTAAATTGTCTCATTGGATAAGAGACGTTCGCTGAAACATAGTCCCTATGGAAACTCGAAGCAGAGATGGTCTGCAATGTTAGAGCTGAGAGGCAGCTACCCTTCACGTCCGTGACGCTGCTCACCTTGCCAAAACCGAAAAGAAAGCTAAACAGAGAAGACAAAAAGCAGCCGCTCCACAAGGCCCTTTTGCTCACCATTCAAACAAAGCTCAAGAACCACATGTACTCGAGCGCCACATGACAGCGAGGGAGAACCCCATTTTTACACGGTTCGGCGAAGAGCGACTGTCATCAGCAAAAACGATGGACAACCCTTTACACAGCAGCAAAGAGCCGAAGAAAAAATATTCAATTCAAAAAAAACAATCACAGACGAAGCTTCAATTTCCTTAAGGATGGTGGTGTTCAAGAACACCAGTTAAAAAGTAGGGGCTAGAGCTCCTCGCGCTAGGCTCTTCTAGCCACCAAAACCATACAAAGTACGCCCCTGCCTCTTGAGCGCATACACAACATCCATAGCCGTCACAGTCTTCCGCCTGGCATGCTCAGTATAAGTCACAGCATCACGAATAACATTCTCCAAGAAGATCTTAAGAACACCACGAGTTTCCTCATAGATCAACCCACTGATTCTCTTCACACCGCCCCTCCTGGCCAACCTCCTGATAGCCGGCTTGGTGATTCCCTGGATGTTATCACGCAACACCTTCCTATGCCGCTTTGCTCCTCCCTTCCCCAGACCCTTTCCGCCTTTCCCTCGTCCAGACATGGCGACAAAAACGATCGATCGAACGCGCGCGCGTACGCGGTGCACAACAGAAACAAGGGCTTGAAGAATAGCTTGCAAAAAAACACAGAACACGAAGCAGCGCAGATCAAGTGGACAAGAACGTTGCGTAAAAGAAAACTGGTTTCTTCGCCACGCAACTGCTTTTTTTAAACCCCTGCCAAAACACTTCTCCACACGGTCCCTAGCCGGTCTGCCCGCGGTCTGCCCGGGTGCTGGTCAGTGAGGTCGATCCGTGTGATCTCCAGATCTGGACCGTTCACTCCCATCTCAAGTGACTACATCGACGGCTGTCATGTTTCCAGAAAACTCACGACTCTCAAGGTCGTTGGATTCGTAGATCTAACGGCCGATATGGATGCTGGACAAATACGCTGATACGGAACAAGATTAGGCGGGAAAGGGCGGCGGGAACAAGGAGGCGTTTATGGTACGTTACCAAAGCAGGTCCCTAAATCAGATCCTCAATTTGAAGTCCCGAAATAGCTTCTGGTTAGAAGATAGGTGAACTGGGAGGCACCTTGAAAATTGAGGTCCGGATTAGGCACGAATATTCGACGTTCCAATAGGAATGAACCCAGGTGACAAACTAGGAACCTATAATCTAGATATTCTAGCCTATGTAAAAATAATATAGCCTTATATCTAATACACAAATTTCCCCTCTAGTATAATATTAATTATATTTAATTTAAATGAATTTTCATGTATCATAATTAAAAAAATTTGTAGTTATGAGCAAGGAGAGACCAAACATTATGGTCTATAATATTATGTTATTCTATTAATAAAATAGATGAACATTATATGAATGTGTTAGGGTTAAAATTTATTGAAATAGATCCTAGGGGACACTACTCAAAAAAAGTAAAAAATACATGAGTAAAAATATAAGGTGCAATATATTAGTTGTGAGGTAAAAATTATAAGTTAAATAATTAAAAAATAAGGTGATATGTATTTTGAAAACCATATTATAATAAATATAGGGTATGTGTAAATTTGTAATATTAAAAATATTTTATAAAAAAATAGCATGTGAATTATAAAATAAAGGTATTAGTTATTAGTATGTTCAATTATTATAAAATAATGTTGATTAACTGTCTTTTGATTATATATGATGCTTATAGGGTCAATACATTAATTGAGGCAAAATTGGGTTTAGGACATTTAGGTGAGCTTGGAAAAAAATATTTAAAACTTTAAGTTTATGATAGTTAGGGTTTTAGACGTTAGGGTTATAAGGAAGCAATGACAATGTCTTCTCACCAAAAAAACCTTATTTCTTTTCTTTGAAGGTTTAAATGCATGATTATATGGTTTTTTTTTCTTTAACATGGTCGAAAGGATTTATGTGGTTGAACAAATTTTTGAATTTATGTTTTCAAGGAGCACACAAGCAAGTAGTCAAAGGCAAGCAAGCAATTTTAGTTTTTTTCATTTGCAATGGTTTTGAAATTTGATTTTTGGGCGGAAGGTCATATTTTCAAGATTTTTGAATTGAAAGAGTAAAGACATTTTCCAAGCAACATTTTCCAGGTTTCTCCTTCACCTATATTTTATTCTTTCAGAGGGTGTGTGTGTTTGTTTCTGTGTATCAGAGGCAAGCTTGAGGATCTTGCCAAGGAAACAAATCTTCAAACGCAATCCAGTGTAATAAGCATGTTGGGACTGAGGTTAGTGACCACACCACCACTTGGACAACCATCATCGGTGTTAGTATTCTAAGGAAATAGATAAAGGATGTTGTGAATGATTTGCAAATGTTTCAACAGAATGTAATGGATGACCACAAAAACACCATCAAATAGTTTGAACTTTCATGTACTTTTAGAGGTAAATTCTGTAGTGAGGTTGAACGAATGAGATTGCACTTGCCGTGGTGGCAATGGTGTATTGTTGTTGTCTTTAGAGCTTTCATGTACTCTCAAAGGTAATTCTATAGCGGGGTTGAAAGAATGAAATTGCACTTGCAGTGGTGGCGATGGCATACTATTGTTGTTTTTAGAAAGGGGTTTGAGAGCAAGTAGAAGGAAGAATGTGGAAGAATGTGAATAGTAAATAGCTTAAGCTTATTAGCAACATGAACTCATTCATTGGTGGCAATTTTTTCAAGTATGAACGTCTATGCATACAAGTAGCTGAGCCCATAATGCCTTTGTGCAAGAAATAACTTTGGAAGGAGGTGCATTGCATGTCCATGATTACATAAACTAGTAAAATCTTAACCAACTTCGGTGGTGCAATTTTGGAAGACGTGTCTCATCTCATTAATTGGCTACCTAATTTTTTAGTTTGTTTCTTGTTTCTTTTTTTCTACCCCATCCCCTCCACCAACTTACTTTCCAGTAGCATTCCAATTGATCAAGGAAGCTTTTGGGGATCAAGCAGTTGTTGGTTATAATTCAAGGAAAAAACCAATTGAGAAGTGCATATAAGTTTGCAAAGTTGCTATCGGCCTAGCCGTTGCACATAGGGCAAGCTCTTGATCAACATGTGTTTTTCATTGCAACCAATTGGTGTTTAATTGACAACGAAGTTCAAAGAGGAGGAGGAGGAAAGATTTGAAGTGGAGCAGTTCAATGTATTTGTTTGAAGATCATTGCAACATTAACAACAGATCATCAGTGCAACATTGGAAGCCTAAGCAAGGTTCAAGCAATTGGTTAGAGAAGGAACAAGTTGTAATAACAACATCAACAATAGGCGAAGATCAAACCTAGCTGCCTCTTGGTTTTTGCTTCCACCCCACGATTAAGGAGGTTATCAGCTACTACTTTGCCCAAAAAGTATGCAACAACAGCTTCATCATGCATGCCATAGCCAAAGTAGACCTCAACAAATATGAACCCTAGGATTCTTGGCAAGAAGTTCTCTCATTAAGAAGTTCAAGTTTTTTCTTTCGTTTTTTCTTTTGAACAAACAAACCCAAAAACTTCCTAAAGATCATCTACAAGCCCATAATGTTATTAATTTTGTCATGTTCTCTAGACACAAGATTTAAAAGTTAACAAACAACCCAACATTAATGAAAAGACTTGTTATGATTTGGACCTGAACAAACATTTGTGCCTTGAATTGTGTCTAAACTTTGTCTACATGCACCTTTTAAACTTAGAAAATCAATCCAAGTTACAAGACAAATGAAGAAAAAATGAACCTTGAATCATATTTCCTTCAAGACTCAGCTCTATGAATCCTCTTTGTAGGCTTGATTGTAGAGGTTGGGATGTAGCCTAAACCCAAAAAAACCTAATTAGAGTAGATATGATGTTCCGTGTATTCCACAAATGTTGTGTGGTGGGGTGCTTAAGGATCAGCTGCCACCCAACTTGTTTCGGTATAATAGTTCAACAAATTTAAATTTCTTGATGGTACCATTCAAAATTGGCTTACATGTATTTATTTTGTGCTCATATTGGCTATGTTAGTCAAATTGATTACTTGGGGTTGACATTTGATGATTGCACATAAATCAGAAGTCAAGTGGGACATTTTGGAAGTTATAAATAGTAGGTGATAGTTTTTGCTAACCAAAAGAGTTGCAATTTTTTTTGCAACATTCAAGCAAAATTGGGAGCATGATGAAGGAAGATGAGTAGCATGAAATGATGATCAGGAAGTTCTCAAAGATGCCCCAAAATAAATGTTGCATCAACTGTGACAATGTGGTTAGCATCCTTCCCCTCTTTCTCATTTTTGGGCTCTATGAAGATTAGGAAACCCATGCACAAAGATGCACTTTTGAATGTCTTTTAGGTTTCTTCATGAAGATTTTCTTACCTAGGAAATCATTTTCCATCTACAATGGGGTCTTTGAATGTTTCATGGATGTTTTTTTTCTTATCTATATCCACATACAGTAGTTTTGATTGTGAAATGGGAAGATTCTTCTTCATAGATAAAAGGATTCTAGGCAATATTGGAGATAACTTTATCTTTGTAGCTTGGGAATACCCAGTATAGTATAAGATGAAATATAGATTTCTTCACTACCTCACACATGAAGTTTTAAATGTGTGAAGATGACAAGAGATCAAAGGAAAATGATTAACTAACCTGCACAAAAATCATAGATATTTATGCTTTCAAACCATTATGGTCAAGGCATTTTCTTGGCACACACAATGCAAAGGAAGGGAATTAACTTGATAAATTGCTTGGTTTTGGGATTTTGTGTTAACAATGAAACCATTAATGGTACTGATTTAGAGTGTGTTGGGTATAGGGACCTCAATATGTTTACACAAACTTTTCCATATTTGTTTGCACACAATGCAGTGGTGTGTAATAAGTGTTCCCCCCCCTCCCCCCCCCATCATCCCTTTGCCTATGGGTTCTAAACATGAGCTTGTTACAACAACCACACTTGCTTCGGATCCATTTACACCCCCTGCAACCACAACCACCATGGACCCCTTTTCATTTGTTACAAAATGGCATTTTGGGTGATCCATTTCAACCTACTAACCCCAATACATTAGTGTCTATTACATTTCCACCTGCATCAAACCCACCCAACAATCCCTTTCAACCTAATGCTACATTTGTTGACCCATTTGCACATGTTTCAATTGTCAAACCTATTTTTGACCCATTTTCTCTTGGGGTACAAGCAAGCAATGTGTCTTTTAGTACCATTGGTGTTTTAGATTCTGATTTAGCTACTACAAATGCTTTTTAAAGTGGTTATCCCAATATTTTTGTGTTGAACACTACAAATGGCTCAACACAATGGGCTCAATATTAGAATTCCAAGTTTTTCAAACTAGGTTTTATGGTTAAAAAAACCCCCAAAGTGATAGGCATAAAAAAAACCCATTGGTTTTCTAAAATAAGTCAATTTTAACAAATATAGTATGATTGGGATGGTTTTTTTTACCAACCCTAAGGTGGTGCCTTTGACCATAATTTTTGACCAATACTATTTTTGACTAGTGGTCAAATGATCTACACAACATATGGTCATTTTAGCGCCCCACGTGTCATCATTTGATTTGTGCTTTGTTAGTAAAATGGGTGTCTGGTTTATTTAATCACCAGTCGACTTGGTAGTTTGAAAATGCTTGTGTTCCATCAACCATGTGTCATCAAATGCTAAGTTCATTGAATTCCATGTTTCATTATTAGAATGGATGGAAAATTTTCAATTTGACAATTGGCTAGTTCAATCGATAGTCAACTAGATAGTCAAATAATACCATTACAAGGACTAAATAGTGGTGGACACGTGTCACTGGCTTACCAAACATGCCATTGACATGTGGTATTATAGCACGGCATAGGATTCTGACAAGTGTCAAATTTAGACTAGTTGTTAGGTTGTCCTTTAGTTTAGTTTGCTCCCATAATGTCCAATTTATTGGACTAATTGATTTGATAAAATTAGCTTAGAATGGGCTTGGTTTTATTGATTGATAATGGATAAGTATTACCTTATGTTATTTGTATAAATTGACTAATTTTAGTATGGAACCATTGTTCTTTTAACTAGTTTTCCAATGATAGGGAATGGTCTTTTCTACCAACCATGGTTTATACAATTATTTGGATTTTTTGACTAACACAATACCATATGAACCTGTAGAAAACATGCATTATTTGCATTGACTTTTGTACAAGTTGGAAGCATTTGCAAAAAAACAACACACATGTAGGGATCTAAAGTGGTGTAGTGATTATACCAAAATACAATCAACATGGAAAGGCAATAAATAGAGTTTCAAAAGTTCTGCCATCGAATAAAGTTTCTTCCTACCTCATTATTTGGGCACAACATCCTTTATGTGCCACATCACAACATAGTTGTGTGGGCCTCTCATGAACATGGTAGTTTGCTTGGAAATGGCATTTTAGTTGTCGGGTTCCTAATGCTTGTAAGTGCTATTGTGCACCTACCAAGTGCAATTTCTTTTTCATGGTACTAGGGTTTATTACTACTATTAAGCAAGGATGCTTGGGAATTTGCATTTTCAAATGTAGATTTGGGTAGGGTGACCACGGTATTCCCTTTAGCCTACCCACAACACACGTAAAGTCCACCAAATAATTTAACATCAATACAATGCATGCCCACTTATTCCAAGTCCTCCCAATTGCTAGTCTTTATCAACACAAGAAATTAGCTAAAAAAAAAATTTGCATGCTTATGGTTGTCATCAAGCAAAGACACCTCTTAGGCAGTTGCATTTTCAAAAAAGGATTTAGAAGGCCCATCTCATTCCCAACATCCTATGTTAAAGAATTGTTCACATTAAACCTTATGGTAGGTTCGGTTGGTACAAATACATTTGTTGAATTCATGTATTCTTTAAATTTTGTGGATTACATCTTCAAATTATGATAAGTACTAGGATTTGAGTACACATTATTCCTTTTTAGAAGCGAGGGTGTTCAAAATTCAAAATATTAAACATATAAATGAATTTGGAGTATTCACAAACTTTGACAAAAATTTCTTGAATCTTCATGAACTTTCACAAAGTCTAGAGTCTTCATGAACTTTGATAGAATCTAGAGTGGTCATGAACTTTGACAATATTTGAGTCCTCATGAACTTTGACAAAATTTGGGGTGTTTATGAATTTCGACAAAATTTGGTTTTCATGAATTGATAGAATTTGTGATCATTTGTGATGTTCTAGATACACACATTGATTGATCTCCATTGAACTTTGTTAATAAATGGCTCCTTCAATGGACATTTGTTGTATTCGTAGTGACTTGGAATCTACAAGATTTTTAATGATGCCTTGTGACTAATAACTAGAAGTGTTATCTACATGGAGACATCTAGGGATTGCCATGATGTCCTAGTAAATAATTGGTACAAATCTGACATGTGGGGATTTCCATGGAATCATGTGGATTTCTAGGGACAGTTTAGTGGATTTCCAGGGACTATAGTTGATTTCCAGGGATTGTAGTTGTCGCAACCCCACTTTGGCCAAGTGTGGGGGTGAAGCCCAACACTTGGAAAAGTTAGAGGTTGGGAGTCTTCCGGAATGTTCTGAGCTCAATAGCAAGGCCCAAAACACGTCGCATTTGGGTGTTATTGGTGTTATTGGAAAGGTCTTGAAACGTAGATATCGAAAATGGCCTCGCATTGGCCATTCGGACATCTGCAGCCCAAGTTATGGGCAAAAGAAGGGCCGGGAGTCAAACTGGCAGTTTGACTCCCGACCACTAAAAGTCGGGAATCGACCTCTTCCCGACGTCGCCTTGAAGAGTGCAACACGGAGTTGGAAAGCTCTTGACGAGAGCTACAACTTTGATTCAAGACTCGTCCCGATCCGAGCTTGGGGCGAGGAGTTATGGCCGTTCAAAGTTCCGGGAGTCCAGCCGGGACAATTTCGGGACTCCATTTCGGGAGTCCCAACAAAATGTGTCATTTGGATGTAGCCTCGGTGACCAGTCACAGAGAATACTATAGGGGAGTAAGGTGGTGGCTTACTCTCGAGTCTGGGCCGTGGTGAGTCTTGTTGTCCAAGTGCCCGTGGCAAATCCCAACACCCAAGGGTGTCCTGAATGCTAAACTAACCCTTTTTGGTTGGTTTTTGGATGCAGATTCACACGAGCTAAGCTAGTCCCTCTTCCTAGTCTAATCCTTGGGCTCCCAACTCGACCCTCTACCCCTTTTTAGAGTTGGAAGCCGAGAGCGTGCTACTAAGTCACAATTTCCGCAACTTGACTTTGTGAAACCCTCAAGTGGGTTTCACCCCGTGACTTGAGAGCGCGTCATAGTGACTCACTTTACATGGTCAAAAATGATCCATGAGTCTCCATATCACCCTTGGGCTGCATTCATGCAACAAAGCCAACTCCACTCCCAACCCTGTTAATGGACATCTTGAAGATAAAGACCTTACAACCAAATATTTGGCCTAGGAAGTAACATTTTTGGATGAAATGATAATGACTCTTAGATTTCAACTCAAGGATATTATCAATGTAACCTCCACCTAGGTGATGCTTGAAAGAGGTAACAAGGTTGCGCACATTTAGCGAGCTCAACACAATGAATTTGTCTTTAATTTCTTTGAGCAAATGGCCCTTGAGAACCTCACAACTATTGTCACCACTATCATTGAACAAATGTTTTGCAAGGAAGGATTTGTTGGCACTCAAAGAGATGGCAAATATTTTGGCATTGAATGTTCATTTGACCTCTTCTTATATCAACTTCTTAGTTTCATCCACAACCTCTCTACACCTCCCATCTATAGAAGGGTGAAAATGCACACCAAGGTGAATCACAACCTTCAAAACAGACCATTGTTTATGGACAACATAATAGATTCAACCTTTACAATGGTTGACGTAAGAAGGTGGGGAATTGTAGAATTTGCAAGCAAAGGACGAACTTGAAGGTCCAAGAAAGACCTATCCTTTCAATGGCACCTAGGCTAATTCTCCAATCAAAGCAATCTCATTCCAAGCCCTAGAATGGACTAAATAGTCACAATCCGTCTTGACATAGTGCAAGTGCCCCAAACAATGAGCCTTCTTAAAACTCAAACCAAAACTATTTTTTATATTGGTTATGATGACCTTTGGCCAAGCGTGGCCATCATACTTTTTGTCCATGCCTTGCATTTGTGTCGAGGGTGGATTACTGGGAGATAGGGGAGGCAATTCAAACAAAATGTCACCATTGAACGTCATGTGCAAAAATGAAACAACTAGAATTGTAATCTAGTCGTAGTCCAAATTATGCAACTCGTTAAATGCATGTCTAGTTATTGACATTGTGTGCATATAATCAACAATAGACTATATTGACGGGATCGATGTGGAGGCCTCCAATGTTGGTTGACATAGCACAACCTCCAAAGGAACAAAAAAACTTAGGTGAAGCCACATTGTTAAATTCTCCACCAAGGATGGCGGGCCTTCTTTGGACAAAGAACAAAAAAAAGATAATGAACATGGATGAAAGAACAATGCTTGAGGTATAGAGATCGGCATCAAGGTCAAAAATGTCTTTCGTCTTGTTGTATCCTGAAATCGTTGCTTTTCCCACAGACGTTGTTATTTTTAACATTAAGATGGTTTTTTAGGAATGAGTAAAGACATTGGCACCCACAACCATGTAACGTTTAGAGCTCACCACCCATTCTTGACCTTGAACTATAGCAATGGATACTTGATACACCAAACTTGAAACATTGTTATTTGCATCATAAGTAACATTCCTGAAAAATATGCAATGATCCAAGCTAGAAACCAAACATAGCACACAAGCATTTTTAGTCACAATGGTAATATCAGTTCCATCTATTAAGATGGTGAGTTTAGGCCGACCATCAACACGAAATGTTGCCATACTAAAGATAGAAATAAAAAACAATGGAAGATGAAATGAAATGAAATAACAAAGAAAATAGGGGAAATTATTCAAGTTGTTGTGAAGGAGCAAGTCAACATAGCATTATGAAGTTGGAAAACAAATAGAAGTAAACTAAACCAAAGATAAACATGGGGCAATAACAACCTCCATTAGAAGATTCCACCGAGTCATGTGGAAAAACATAAATGGACATTTAATGAAACATGGGGGAAAAAAACATGTGAATCAATTAAATGCACACCATACTATAGGTTGTTGAAAGATGTGGATAGAAAAACGCCAATTTGCAATATGACAATTGCTTGCCAGTGGAAAATAATGCATTGCCAATAAAAAAGATGAATTGAATTGATCAATCAAATGTAGGGTAAACCTTTAGATGCCCAATAAATGAGGGCATGGGGCATTGGCAGTTTGACAATTGTTTCCCAATTGGAAGCACAATACATCAAAAAATCAAATGTGGAGAAATCAGAGGGTAGGTGGAAATTTGTAAAAGGAGGTACACAACATAAAGGACAAACTATTAGAATAGTAACAAACAAGGGACAATGAAAACAATTCCAAAAACCTAAGAGCGAATGTGGCAGAACATTTCTCTACACTTCTAAAGGACAGAGGTTGAGCGTGCAACAATGAAATGACTTCATGTAGTTCAAAATCCATCAATCAAATCTAGTGCAAAGAATCTACAAAATGACTAGAAATCAACACAAAGGAGTTTGCATCTCTAGCTTGATTTTTGGCCACATTTTTTAGTATGGAAAATACAAAAGGGATTTTATGGCCATAGAAGTATAGGATAGAGCGCATGGT